>ERZ836877.360-NODE-360-length-79820-cov-9.163493_pt1 | contig 79820 bp, 75 predicted proteins | sample MGYA00519469_ERZ836877 | MGnify/ENA primary metagenome ERZ836877 (study PRJEB31850, sample SAMEA3708809) | human gut metagenome | biome: human gut; feature: human-associated habitat; material: faeces | place: China | collected 2014 ...
CATTCAGTCTTATGGTGACGGCAGCGTCCCCGATGCCATTCCATAAGGCGATGGCTGTTGTCGGTGTTCAGCATTGCCCATAGGCGTGATGCGGTCAACTGGTGTCAGTGGACTTGTCCACCGTCACTTGTTGACGGCATATCGCCGCAGATACGGAAGACCGCCCCCTCTCTCACCGCTTTATCCGAGAAATTAAATGGAGAAAGAAAGAGAAAATCACGAATGGTTTGTTCAATCCGATATTTCTTATTAAATTTGCAATTCGCGAATTGCAAATAACATTGTATAAATGACTAAATCACATAATGGTATGCGGCCACAGGATATAGTGATTCTGTTGAAGAAAGTCACTTTGGCAGGCCGAGGTATGACCAATGCCCAGATTGCCAAAGAACTCGGCATAAGCGCATCGGAAGTGTCGGAAGCTCTGGAACGATGCCGCATTGCCCGTCTGATTGACAATCTGAAACAACGTGTAAACATACTTGCCTTAAAGGAATTTATGATTCACGGACTGAAATATGTTTTTCCTGTGCAGCCACAGGCAAAAGTGCGGGGAATCGCCACTGCAATATCCGCTCCGCCGTTGAATGAGAAAATTCTATCGGAAAAGGATGCGTATGTGTGGCCGGACGCAAAAGGGAATATACGCGGGGAAGCTATCGTTCCGCTTTATCGGACTGTTCCGGAGGCTGTAAGGATTGATCCGATGCTGCATAGTCTTCTGGCAATCGCCGACGTTTTTCGGATAGGTCGTACCAGAGAAGTGGAACTCCCCAAAGTGGAACTGGACTCAATACTTTCTACCTATGATGTCAAGTAATGTAAACCGGCTTAAAATCATAGCCACAGGGCTGGGAGACCTGTGTCGCGATGTCGTCTTTGTCGGAGGTTCTGTTGCCGAACTGTATGCCGACGATCCGGCAGCGACAGACATACGTCCGACGATGGATGTGGACTGTGTGATAGAGCTGGCAACCTACGGCAGTCTGCAGGAATTTGAAGATTTGTTGCGCCGGTATGGATTTGTGAACGACATAGAATCCGGCGTGATTTGCCGATGGAAATATAACGGCGAGACTGTGGACATAATGCCGGACAGGGACAATATTCTCGGATTCACCAATCAATGGTATCGCCCCGGCTTTCAACATAGGGAAATGTATGAATTACCTGACGGCACTGCGGTCTATATTCTGCCTCCGTTATATTATCTCGCCACAAAGATAGAGGCGATAAGAGGTCGTGGAGGTGATGATCTGAGATTCTCACATGACTTCGAGGATTTTATCTATGTACTAAACAACCGTCAGGACATCACATCGTTGTTTGACAATGAAACTAATGCTGCCCTTATAGAATATATTTCTTCCTGGGCTTCTGAGATGCTTGCCCGTCAGAATTGCCGCGATGAGATAGAATGTATGCTGCCTTATGGCGATTATGACCGTGTTGACTATATAATCGAGATTCTAAATCACTTTAAGCGATGAAAATCCAATACGCTTCCGATCTCCATCTTGAATTTGGAGCAAACTCCTCCATCCTAAGAGAACATCCGATGCAGTCTGTCGGTGATATCCTTGTCCTTGCAGGCGACATAGGCTATCTCGGCGATGATTCTCTTACTAAACATTCTTTCTGGGATTGGGCATCTGACAACTTCCAAGAGGTTATCGTGATTCCGGGAAACCATGAACTGTATAGGAACTTCGATATAAATGACCTGACGGATGGCTGGGAACTGAATTTGAGGAGCAATGCTCGATATGTTTACAATAAGGTCATTCATCTTGATGATACCACCGATTTGATAGCTTCAACCCTATAGGCGGAAATCTCACCGGAGAACGGATATGTCACCCAGCGAAATGTGAGCGATTTCCATTATATAAGGAACGGCGAAAATGTGCTGACTTGGGAGCGTTTCAACGAGGAGCATCGAAAGTGCAGGAGTTTTATTGAAAACGCAGTTAAAGAAAGCCGGGCCGATAATATTATCGTAGCCACACATCATGTGCCGTCATTTGCATTGATGGATGATGAATTCAACGGTAGCCCGATAAATGGGGCCTTTACGTCAGAATTGGGTGATTTCATTGCTGACAGCAAAATCAAGTATTGGATTTACGGTCATTCCCATCGCAATATATCAAGACTGATAGGAAACACCCGATGCGTGTGTAACCAGTTAGGTTATGTCAGAGCATTGGAGCATCTCTATTTCAAGACAGATGCAGTCATAGAGTTGTAAGGAAGCATGATTTGCAATTCGCGAATTGCAAATCACACCATTGCCTGCTTTGGCAAACGGAGGTTATATTATATTTTCTCAGTTTGTTTAACAATTAGTTATAAAAGAGTTAAAACGAACCTTCGGACTTGCACGAGCGAGAAAAAATGACTAAATTTGCATATGGCTTGGATACTTGTGGAGACAAGTAATGCAGCAGAAAAATCAGAACTGAATTTTCAGGCACTACCAAGGCACTAAGGAATTTTGAGATTGTCTATCTACTTGATAACAGCATATTTGGAGCATTGGGTTCAACTCCCTCAATCTCCACTATTTTAAAAGGCAATCGAGGACAATCAAGGATAGCTAAGGATATAAATTATTAATCCTTAGCTATTTTTGTTATATTTTTGAGATATTCAATGATGATAAAGGCTATCACATAGTCCTGAAGTTTTTTCGTGTCTAATCCTGTTGCATTGAGGTCCGATATCAGGCCACATGTAAATCTCGCCGGATATAGTTTTGGCACTTACCAGACACTAAGTTTTCAAATTGCGTTTCAATACCAAGAATAGTGCCTAAAACGCTCTAAATCGTTAGCATTTGATAATTGCAGATGTGCAACTTAGCCTAAAATTTGGGTAATCTGCTACTTGTAAGCGATCGTTTGAATTATGCTAAAATGGAAGACGGAATTGTCTTCCTGAACTTCTATATATTCCCTTAGAGAATGTTTGGATTTACTTCCATTCACCCGAAGAGGATTTTTTGAGATGTTTCCGCAAGTTGAGGAGGGCGCGGTGCGGGCACCGTAACCGACGAAATCTTGGCGGAAACAGCCAAAAAAGACCTTCGGGGGATGGAAAGAATTTACCATTCATCCCTCAATTATAAATTCGTGTTAAATTCAAACACTCTCTTAAATCTATCGTCTCCGTATCAGTCGGTTCTTAATCCTCATTGCTTAACTGCCATCCAAATCTCTTAAAAAGAGATACCTATTTAATGCTAAGGTACAAAAACAATCTTGAATACTCTCTTTTTATACATGATTTTTTTCGCGATTATCCAATTTTTTCTGATATCTGAATGGACATTGTTTGACTATATACGAGATATAAAGGGTGTAATTTATTATAATTCAATTATATAAAATCAGCCCATTCTCTTTTTAAGAGATGCTTATTTCAATCGGCGCTTTCAAAGAAAAAAATTCAATCCGTTTTTGAATTTTTTACTGAAAGTGTCTATGTTGATTCAAGAGAACTCCGAATAGCTTGAAAGTATGCGGGAAAGGCATCAATCAACGCTAAATAACCGGGTGATACCAAGATAAATACCACCATGAACGAGTACGTGAAATATTGGGACGATGTTATCAGACGATGGGCTGATGACGATGGCGCTGTGCCTGAGTCGGAGGAATGTTGGTTTGTACATGGTTCGACACTTCACCGCGAGTTGATGCCTGAACCTTATTGGGGCAATCCTGACAATTGCTCGGCTGTGCTTTTGAATTACAATCCCGGCGGACCTGACGGTACTCCCGTGCCCGACGACAACTGTCATATCAACAATATAAGAAATGCCGTCGCCATGAAGATGTCGGGGGCCATGTATGTTTGCTACAGCCGCATAGCGCTTGAATTTCCGTGGCTTGATAAAACTGACCGTGGAGACTTCACGTCAATGCCAAACCATCTCCTTACAAAACGGTGGATGTGTCAGCGCAATGGCTGGATCACTCGCCTGGCGAATAGCGACAAGCGGCCTTTCTTTCTTGATCTTTGCGGATGGCATTCCAAAAACTGGCTGTTGTCTGACTACACTCCTGAAATACGGTCATATATATCAAATAATATTTTGCCCGTGTTAAGCGAGGCGATCAGGATTTCCGACCTCGGAATCGGGCTTAGCATCGGAAAGCAACTTGGCGATGTGGTACTCCGTGAACTCGGATTTTCGGATGTTACTGCTGAATTTGGATTCAGGATAGAGGATTCTGCTCGTGGCTGGCGTCCGATACCGGAAGTCAACCGATGGTACCGTGTATATCGTTCTGCCGACGGATTGTATGTCATCAACACATGGTCTGTCGGATCCAATCGTCAGCCCGGAGGGCGATTCCATAAATACGAAAATGGCTTGATAGACAAAATCAGAGAATATCAACAATGAACAACAGAATATCGACCAAAGCCGGTGTATTTGAATCGGGCGAAAAGGATGTGATGGGCGTGCAGTACAAGGACGGCCGTCTCATCGCGTGTCGCAACCCGAAGCTGACAGACTATGCCGTTGCCGAGGGCACGGAAGTGATTTGCGACCGCGCTTTCATGAACATGAAGGAGCTTCGGAGCATCAAGTTGCCGCCTTCTCTGAAAGCTATCGGAGAGTCGGCATTCTCAGGCTGCAAGGCATTGGAGGACATATCTATCCCCTCAGGGTTAACTGAAATCCGCCAGGCGACGTTCCGTGACTGCGACGCTCTCGCGGCAATAGAACTTCCTGCATCGGTGACCGAGATAGAAAAATTCGCCTTCGGACGCGGCCTGACCACCCTCGTGGTCAATGCTCCCGAAATGAAGATTGACCGATACGCCTTCATGAACGCCCGCGATTTCTCTACGCTGATGGTTCCCGCCGGAACCGCCGGATACTACCGCAACCTGCTGGACGACATGCGTGTCAAGGCCGATGTTGAAGAGGTAGAGGAAACAAAGAATATTTCTGAACCAGACAATATGGACGAAAATATAGGGACAAACACTGATTTAACATTTCCCAATAATGTGGAAATGATTAAACCCGCAGACGAATACCGGATTGAAGAAAATGAATTTTGCGACAAATCGTTTACCGCTATCCGAATTCCAGAACACGTAAAAAGTATAGGTGACTGGGCTTTCAACAATTGCGAACATCTCTCTGTCGTAATCCTGAATAAAGATTTAGAAGAGATAGGAGAAGGTGCGTTTGCAAATTGTGACCTGAGAGAAATCAGAATCCCTGACAACGTAACGTCAATTCTCGATCATGTATTTGATGGAAATTTGAATTTGGAAAAGGTCTATATCGGAAAAGGTATCGGTACAAATTATTTGATAACACTTTTCCGGGATAACACTCCAAACGTTATAATAGATCCTGAGAACCCCAATTACATCATCACCAGTGACAACTTGATTTTGTCTAAAGACGGAAGCGACCTCCTGCTTGCCGGTGATAAATCAATAGAATCTGCCACAATCCCTGACAGTGTAAGGTGTATATGCTCGAAAGCGTTCAGCTATTGTTCAAAGCTACGCACTGTCTCCATTCCTGATTCCGTGACAGATATAAGTGCGTGCTTCGATCATTGCTCATCTCTTGAGAAAATCCATTTGCCGGCTGGCCTTGATTCTATCGACAAGGGAATGTTCGAAGGTTGCACCTCGCTTAAAGAGATTGTCATCCCTGATAAGGTGACATGGATAGGGAAAAGAGCATTCAAGGGATGTATAAATCTCACATCTGTCAAGATGCCCGCTACAATTGAGGATATTGGGAAAGATGCTTTCGCTGATTGTCCGAAATTATCCTCGGATATAGCCCCTGCTGGAGCAGATGTAAAAGATGATGCTTTCGATACCGATGCAGCATCGGCATCGCTCATGGATACAAGTGTTGAAAACCCTAAAAGTAACGGAAATAACAATATGAAGGAAAACGAAACACAGAGTGTGCCGGAAAATGTAAATACAAAAACAATCACCTTACGTCTTTGGGGTGAGGGCCTTCGAATTGATGTCCTTGACAGTGAAGAAGAAGTGATTGATTGCATGAATTCCCTGACCACCGAAGACCTTTTTGAAATCAAGGTAATTGATGGAGACTCGGAAATAACTGTCTCAAAAGATGAACTCGGCGAATCCTTGGGCATGCAGGATGAAGAAGATGAGGACTATAATGAGAATTTCAATTGGAATGCAGGATATTTAGAGGATCCTGAAGAATCATACGAAGATGCCGAAATCATCAACAGCATCCAGACGAAAGTATATGGAGATGTAGAGATAGAAATACCTGAAAACGAAACTCTCGACCTTAGTAAGGTTCGTTTCATGTGGACTGAAATGGTTCTACCCGATTCAGAAGTTCCCGTATATTGTGGCGTACTCTATGATGGGAAACAATACCCTATAACTCTTGACATAGATTCGGAACGAGAAATTTCTGTGGACGAAATCTGGTGCCGATAGTTTTGTCGCTGCGGCTCACTGCTTGCTGTTGGAAATCGCTTGGGTTGCGTCGGGCCGTATGGCTGTCGCGTGGATTCAACATGATATGCGCGTTCTCACCGAGGATTATAGTAAAATTGAAAAATAATTATCTCAAAAATAATGAAGATGAATGGTGGCATTTCGACTAAGGCCGGAATCTTTGAGAGCGGCGATAAGGATGCGATGGGCGTGCAGTACAAGGACGGCCGTCTCATCGCGTGTCGCAACCCGAAGCTGACAGACTATGCCGTTGCCGAGGGCACGGAAGTGATATGCGACCGCGCTTTCATGAACATGAAGGGGCTTCGGAGCATAAAGTTGCCGCCTTCTCTGAAAGCTATCGGCAAGTCGGCATTCTCAGGCTGCAACGCATTGGAGGACATATCTATCCCCTCGGGGGTAACGGAAATCCGCCAGGCTACCTTCCGCGACTGCGACGCTCTCGCGGCCATAGAGCTTCCTGCATCGGTGACCGAGATAGAGAAATTCGCCTTCGGACGAGGCTTGACCACCCTCGTGGTCAACGCTCCCGAGATGAAGATTGACCGCTACGCCTTCATGAACGCCCGCGATTTCTCTACGCTGATGGTTCCCGCCGGAACCGCCGGATACTACCGCAACCTGCTGTACGACATGCGTGTCAAGGCCAATGTCGAGGAGATAGAGGATTATGTCGAGACGAGAGAAAACAAGACCAAGATTGTCGCTGTGGAGGTATTCGGTTACGAAAAATGGCTCGAACCTAAAGATGAAGATGACGAGGAGTACTATGATGCTATCTCCAGATTCGCGGAAAACGGCCTGACTTTCACTGTCGACGGTGAGGAATACACTTCGGACGACTTTGCCGATGCCGATGATATTCTACCTCTGGAGCAGCTAAAGGATTATAAGGAATTTGACGCTGCCAAATTCTTTGCCGAATCCGGTGCCGAAAAAGGTATGCTTTACATTAACAAAGCATCCACAACGATTGATATTGAAATGCCCGAAGAAGAGAGCTTCGACCCCAATAAAGCTGCGCTCGTCCTTCGCAATTTCATATATCCCGATGATACCGATGAACCTACAGTATGCGCTTTCATCTACGACGGCAAAATATACGATTGTAATCCGGAAGACTCAAGAGGAATTTCCGGCGAGCGAATCTGGCCGGTAGAGGAATATGTCGATACATCGGAAGAATACCAATACTCTGATGATGAAAAAGATGACAATTCCAAGTGTGCCAGAGTTGATAAAGAAGACGAATTTACTAAATCTAATAATATGTCAGATAAGAAAGTAAAAGTAACTATTTCCGCCACAATGGATTCCAAAGAATTGCGTTGCGGTGATTACATGGATTTCTACATAGCTCCCATCAGCGAAGTTTACCTTATTGTTGAAGATGAAGACGGTAACACAATCTATGAGGATGATGAATATGTATTATGTCCGACTTATAGCATTGATGGCTACAGTGAGGCTTTGGAGAATCCTACGGAGGAAGAAAGTCAGGATTGCATTAAGGATTATAAAAATACGACTTTCAAAGCAGCAGATTTCTTTAAAAAGGTATGGGACAAAATGCCCATGTCTGAAGCTGACTTCTGCCGTTGCCTCGTAAAAGAAGCTACCGATGGAGATACGGTCGATATGGAGCTTTCCTCCGGTGAAGATGAAGATCAACCGCTTGTTGTCACATTCGAGATTGAACTTCTCGATGGGGAATTCGACATTGACAAACTGAGCTTCATCAATTTCGATATGGATGAAGGTGCTATGGAGTGCGCAGATATAATCAATAAAGCATTTACAGGATATGATAAGGTCCTGCTCAATTTACTGAAATACGGAGATACTTTCTATCAGAATTGCGGTGACGACGGTTTTGTCGATGGCTGCGACATTGATCAGACCGCAACAGTAGATTGCACTTCCATGCAAGAGTGTTAGAGTATTGAAATATAAACCGACAATGACAGCACGATGCAATAAATGCGGCAAGGAGCTGCCGGAGGGATGGGGATTTCCCTGCTGTCCCTTCTGCGGCTCTCCGCTTGCGGCTGAGGCCGCCGGTGTGAGTCTCGGAGATGCCAACGCCTTTGCAGGCGATGTGAGCATCTCCGTGAGTAACACCCATATAGAACGGCAGAAAAACGCCGACGAGCTCAAAGCCGAAGCCCTTGGTCAGTATCGCCAGCTTTGCAAGCAGGCATTCGCCGACGGCATAGTGACCAACGATGAGCGCTCAATGCTCGAAGATGCGCGTGTGCGCCTGGGCATATCTCCCGAAGAAGCACAACAGACGTTCAATGCCGTAAAGGTCGGAATGACACGCAACAGCAAGAACGCGCTCGGCAAGATTCAGCAGGTGACTCTGAACCAGGTGCTCAAACTCCGCGACAGCGGCAAGATCGACAATCTGCGCTCGTCATTAGGGCGTCTGGAGACAATGGCGCAGAAATATGATGCCGACGAGGTGCAGTGCAACTACTGGATGATACTCGCCGGCCTTGACCACGCGCGGTGTATCGCCGAATATCAGGGGCGCGAGACCGACAGCTACTGGCAGAGTTTCTGGGCGGCGATGGCCTATATCAACAACGGCGACTCCGCTGCCGCCGAAGGGCTGATAAGCGACCTTGAGGCGTGGGGCGACATGCCCTTCGGTAACATAGCGTTGCTTGCCGCCGCCAACTCGCTGTGCGAGTACTGGAAAGACCCCTCGCTCCCCGATTTCAAGGAGCAGGCCGAAGCCTTCGCAGAAGAGGGCGCCACGGGCAACACCGACCTTATCGACCCGTTCGCCCAGACGCTGATGCTGCTGCTTGGTGCCGAAAACGCCTCGGCAGTCGAGGAGTTTCACGATGATTTCCTGTTCCAGCTCGACTATGTGCTCAGTGGCATCACCGACCGCATCCGTCAGGCTTCGGCACAGAGTCAGCTTCCTCCCATGCCCAAAATCGACCTTTTGCCTGAATAAGCTATGGATATCATTGTAGGACGTGGCGGCAATCAGGCCGCAGATCTGTCGGGAGCAGGAGTGGCACCTGCACATTGCATCATAAGCAGCGACGGCACATATTACACAGTGAAACCGATCAGCGTTTCGCCGACATTCGTAGACGGCGAGCGGGTATGGAACACCGGCGGGGGGACATTTGCCGCCGAGAGCAAGATAACAGTCGGGAAAGTTACCGCACCCATCACCGAAATAGTTAAGCCGATGGATGTTAGCGGGATAACCGACTGGGGCATAGCCTCCCGCAGAATGAAAGACACCAATGCCGCCGGAGCGTTTCTCGACATCACTGTCTATGAATACTTCGATAGTGACGAGGAGAACGGAGGAGCGGATTACGTGTTCCTTTGGGACAATATAGCGGCTTGCAAGGCTTTCCACCTCATAGACGAGGGGAAGCTTCGCACCGCCCAGGAACTGCTTTACGAAGCCGGCGACGATCTCTATGCCGCCCAGGACGGGAGTATGAGGCTCAAAGGAGCATACGCATCGGTGCTGGTTCTTCTCGGCAAGCTCTATATTGCCGCCGGACGTGAGGATGTGGCACGCGAGGCTCTTGACGGCGCCCGCAAAGTATTTTCGGCCGGAGTGGAATGTTCCGAAGAGGTCAAGACATTGTTGAACTCCCTAAGCTTACAGTAATGGCGAACGATACAATAATCATACCGGAAGGTACAAGAGAGATAAAAGACTTCGAGTTTGCCGGACATCGGGAACTGCGTCATATAGTGATTCCCGACAGCGTGGAGCGCATAGGCGTAGGTGCCTTCAACGAAAGTGGTGTGGAAGAGCTGATACTTCCCGCCTCGCTTCGCGAGATTGAAGATCTCAGCGACCTCAAAAGGGCTGACATGTCGCGTTGCGCTCACATCCATGAGATATTGAATCCGGGCTTTTATCGCGGAGGAAGCGACGGAGTAGTCATTCTACCGCCGTATATCGAGCGCATTGGCGACCGTTGTTTCAACAGGCTCGACTATCTCTACGCCCCGGAAACACTCAGAGAAGTCGGCGAGATGGAGATGACCGGTCTGTACTGTCTTTCGCCTTCGCTGAAATCACTCAAGGGAATGAAGAAATGCATATTGCATCCACTGGAAGCCCATTCCGAACGCTATCACGAGCAGATGCGCCACGAAGGATTGAGCGAACGTACACTTACAATTGACCCGATGCCTTATTACATGGCATATATGTACAAAAAATAACAATCTGAAAATAAACATATGCGTTGCCCGAAATGTAACTTTCCGGTATTACCGAAATTCGATAAATGCCCCAAGTGCGGCACCCCGCTGAAAGAGGAAACTGCGGCTTCGCGGCCCGCTGCCGATTTTGATTTCGACGCGCCTGCGTCGAAACCTGCTACCGAGGATTTTGATTTCGATGCCCCGGCACCTGTACGAGGGATATCGAAGGTGCCACAACCTGTAGACGGCGTGAGCATCATAAGCGGCAAGGCCGTCTGGAGCCTCGGCCCCGGGCAGATTGCCCGTCGCGTAACCGAGCGCGAGATGGCCGACTGCGGTGCTGTAAGAGGCGTGGTGGTGCAGGATGGTGTCACCGCAGCCGTCTTTTCCGACGGCAAACTCGTGCAGACTCTTGACGGCGGTATCTACCGCTTTTCAAACGAGACTATAGTACGCGAAGGCAAGCGGCAGACAATCACTCCGCAAGGTACAGTGGCACCGGCGTCTGTCACTCCTCCGGAGCCTAAGCCCGAAGAGAAGAAACGGGGATTTCTCAGCCGCCTGTTCGGCACGAGCAAAGAGACTCCGGCGGCTCCGAAAGCGACTCAGGCAGTTAAACCCGCTGTAAAGCCAGCTGTCAACGTGCAGCGCAATACCTCGGTCGTGGTGATATATCTCATCTCGAACCGCGTTTTCGAGGAATCGTTCGGCAGCGCCGGTTCTGTGGACTACGTTCCGTTCGAGGTCACGGTCTCCGGTACTCCCCTCAAGGTCGGAGCGTCAATGCAGATGCGCGTGACCGATTTCGAGATATTCCGTCGTCAGTATCTTGTCGATTGCAATGAAGTCAGTGTCGAGACCATGCGACGCCTGATGACTCCTTGGGTGAAGCAGATTCTCGAGCATTCTTTCAATACGATGCAGGTAGCAGAGGGTCATCTTTCCTCTCAGCAGCAGGAACATCTGAAGCAGACTCTTGGTGCAATGCTGCAGAACCGTCTGTTCGGTGTATCCATAATAAATATATTCGACCTCGTTACCCGTGATGAGGATTTCCAACGGCTGAGTACACAGCAGCGCGAACTGGCAAAGGCCGAGAGAGAAAACGAGTTCTACGTCCGTGAGACGGAATTCCGCAACCGACTGGCCGATTTCGAGATGCAGCAGGAAGCTGAACGGCTTACCAAGGACAACGATGCCAGTCTTACCCGGGAAAAAGAACATGCCCGCTTTGAGACCGCCCTCGCCGAGCTTAACCGCGACAAACTGCTTACGGAAGATGAACTGAAGCAGTTCATGGCTCAGCATGAGATGGAGATGCGTCTGGCTGAGGCCTCCCGAAATGCAGACGAACAGACCCGTAGGTATGAAAGCGAGAAAATCCTCAATGAATTAGCCGACAAGAAGCTCATCGATGACGACGAGCGTAAAGTGCTGCAAGAGCGTGTTGCGAACGGTCAGTTCGAGCGCGGACAACTAAATGACCTGCTTCGTCACAAATCTCTGGTAAGCAACACTCTCGAGAAACTGCGTCTCGACACCGACCTTGCCCTGCAGCAAGCACAGGCGAGCCATCAGCTCGACATAAACGCGATGCGGCAGGAGACAGAGCGGACCGACCTCGAGAGCATCCTTTATGGTAAGCGATATGCCATTGACCGTCAGAAGGCTGTCGATGAGCTTGAACTCAACTCTATAAAGCTTGATGCCGACCTTGAGACGCGTCGCAAAGAAGATGCTTACGCCGAAGAGAGATATCAGCTTGATCAGAAGCACAGTCATGACGAATGGGCCGAGAAATTCATGCGCGAAGGCAAGGAAATGGATCGCAGCCGCGAAAATCGCCGGGCTGACGCGGATCTCGACTTCGATATCAGTTCGCGCAATGAGGAGCATGATTTCGAGATGGGGCGCAAACGTGATGAGCATGACTTCGACATGACATCACGCAAAGCCGAGTTTGATTTCGACCTTGATGACCGCCGTCAGGACAAAGACATTGACCGTACTGTGCGCCTTGACGAGCACGGACAGAATATTGCCGACCGTGAACTTGACCGCGAACTCAATGCTCAGGCTCGCCGACAAGATCTTGAACATCAGCATGTCGATCATGAATTTGACATTGACTCCAGGAAAGCTCAGCTTGATTTCGACCTCGATGACCGCCGTCAGGACAAAGATGTGGAGCGCACCGTACGTCTCGACGAGCACGGACAGAACATAGCCGACCGTGAGCATGCCAGAGCCCGCGCCGACAAACACGATGATTTCGACATGGAATCACAACGCAAGGCTCAGGATTTTGATATGGAATCACAGCGCAAGGCTCAGGATTTCGATCTTGACTCAAGGAAGGCTCAGCTTGATTTCGACCTCGATGACCGCCGTCAGGACAAGGATGTGGAGCGCACCGTACGTCTCGACGAGCACGGACAGAACATAGCCGATCGCGAACATGCGCGTGCAAGGGCCGACAAACGCGATGATTTCGATATGGAATCGCAGCGCAAAGCCCAGGACTTCGATTATGAGTCCCGGCGTGCTCAGATGGAACTTGATGCCGCCGACCACGCACATCAACGCCGCATGGCCGAAAAGAATCTCGACTTCGACCATCAGGAAACCCATGCCGACAAGGAAGTGGAACGCACCACAAAACTCAGCGCCGTAGAGCAGGATGCAGCCGACCGACAGCACGCCCGCGACATGGAGATGCGCCGCCTGCAGCAGGAGGAACTGCGCATGAAAGGCAACATCGCCATGGAGAACATGAAAGCGATGATGGAGGCAAAGCGTGCCGCCAAGAAGGACGAACTCGAAGCCGCCACCGATCAGCTGAACATCAGGAGCCAGATGTCGGCCGAGCAACTTGCCGCAGAGCAATTGCGCGATCTCGATGCATCGGCACAGGCAGGTTTCATGGATGCGCTCAAAGAGAAATCTTCATCCGCCAAGGAGGCGGAATTGGCTCGCCGTGAGGCGGAGATGACCCGTCAGATGCATGAGCAGATGATGGGGCGCGCAGACTCCATGCATGAACAGAACCGCAACGACCTCAAAGAGATGATGGCGCAGATGATGCAGATGCAGCAGATGAGCCAGCAGCAGGCCATGGACCTGGCTCGCCACAGTATGGACACCAGCGCAACCATAGCGTCGGCCCAGGCCGCATCAAACGCCTCGGCAGCCGAACGACGTGCCGCCGACCTCGAACGCGACAATCAGCGCTATCGCGAGGATGCACGCCATGCCCAGGAGCGTATCGACAGCAACCAGACCCAGAGCCTCAACTACACTACCCGTGTAACCGAGACAGACATGAAGACATCCCAGCCGGCTACGACAGCTGCGGAAGCACAGGCTGCACGAGAGGAAGTGGGCACTGTGCCTCTGAATACGGCATGGCTGAGGAGTCACGGCTTCGCCGGCAGTTTCAATGAACTTGCCGGACAGCTATCTTCGCTCGGAGCTTCTATCTCCAAGGATTTTGATGCCGACGGCAATCCGATTATCGTTGTCGACGGAATACCCGAAGGACAAGTATTCGATACCTTACAGGCATTTGGTGTGGAATTCTAACAATAAGTATATGAAAGCATTATTATTACAGGCTCCTTATAACTTCACGAAGCGGATGCCCAAAGGGTTTATCCTTCAGGTTGTAACCCAAAACTCATGGAACCAGCCTACCATCGAAGAAGTGAAGAATGCTATGAAACGCATGGGGCTGGAGAAAGAGGATCTTGCATGGGCATCTCCGACCAACTGGAAAATCAAAGAACTGAAACTCTAAAAGAGAAAGCTGAATCGCTTGAAAGGATGTAGGCATAAACAAATTTCTTAACCATTTCATAAAATGAAAGAATACAAGAAAGCCCAGATTATCGCTAAGAATCTTCCTACAGGTTCTTATGCCGCCGGTTGTGGTAATTACACCAACAAGGCAAGCTGCCTGAGCACTTCACCGTCGAAAGGCTATTGCAAAGATTGTGAACGCAGCAATTAATTACAACGTAAAGAAAGATGTTGAGGCTCATTTTGTGTGCCTCAACATCTCTCCTTGTATGTTTCAGCGTTAAATCAAAATCGGTGCGTTTTTGACAGGATAATTCACTTCATGAAAGTTCGTTTGCTTAAATATGTTTATGTAAGGTCAACAGAGGAGTTCGGCTACATAGCGGATATGTTGACCGGAAAACAGATAACACTTGATGGCAGTGGATCGGTGTTAATCAGTCATCTCACACATGATTGGCGCGATACTGACGAAATGGTGAACGACATAGTCTCGGTTTATTCAGAAGTCTATAGATTGGAAATTCAGAGAGATCTTGAATCTATATTGCACCGACTTCACGATGAAAAACTAATCGAGATATATGGAGAACCTAATGAGCCCGACTGTTTGCCCCGCAAGTATACGCCTGAAAATAAAAATATTCCGCACATAGAGGACTTGACAATTGAAATCACTAATGCCTGCAACGAGCGGTGCATACATTGTTATTTACCTGATTCCGTAAAAGACAGATCGGTTTCGCTAAATGTCGATGAGATAATACGCATTATCAATGAATTTGTCGAATTAGGGGGAAAGTCTGTGACCCTGACAGGGGGAGAAGTTTTTCTTCATAAAGATATCCGGAAGATTATCCGGCATATAACGTCGGTCAACCTCCAATATGGATTATACTCCAATCTGGTTTTACTAACAGACAGACATCTTGATTTCCTATGTGAAAACAGACCATGTCTGGTGCAGGTATCCTTATATGCGATGCAACCGGATATTCATGATGCCATCACTAAAATAAAGGGATCATGGCAAAGGTCGATGAACGCTATCGCGAAACTCAGACAAAAAGGGATTCCGGTAAAGATCGCTTGTCCGGTGATGCGTGAAAATGCAAGTAATATCGTGGAACTTATAAAATTCGCGCAAGATACTGATATTGAATTTGAACCATCGTTTGTCATATCTGCCCGTTGCGATCAATCCGATGACAATCTGGTTCATCGTTTGTCGGCAGAGGAATTTGACAGAATGGTAAAAACGCTGCTATTGGAAGTTCCGACATTTGCTAAAGAATATTTCATGCGTAAAGTACCTGCTTACACTGTTGATTATGATTTTATTGAATTCCTGAATTCTCCATTGTGCCCAGCCGGCCATTTGGGTCTGTATGTTACTGCCGGAGGTGATATTACGGTATGTCCTCAACTTCAGGGTCAGCCCATCGGTGATATTTTCGGCGTAACGCTTAAAGAAATCTGGGAAAAATCGGAATGGTTGAAACGGCTTCGGTCCCTGACCAACGGTTGTTTTGAAACCTGCATGGATTGTACCTACAGTGACTTTTGTCATCGATGTTATGCGGTAAATCACACGGAAACCGGTTCAATTCTAAAGATACCGAAAGAGATATGCGAGCAGGCAAGAATCCTTTGGAAGAATCTGAATACATTAAGAGAGTGTTTGAATTTAACACGAATTTATAATTGAGAGATTGCTTTGAAATTCTTTCCATCCCTCCGAAGGTCTTTTTTGGCTGTTTCCTTTCAGGTAAACCCACACGTTCGGCATAATCCAAGCAAGCTTGGTTCTGCTCTCTCTTAATGGTTTTCCGCCAAGATTTCGTCGGTTACGGTGCCCGCACCGCGCCCTCCTCAACTTGCGAAAACATCTCAAAAAATCCTCATCGCGTGAATGGAAGTTAAATCCAAACACTCTCTAAATTAAAGACACTTATGTTTGTTAAACAATCCAAGAACTCGTTTATCCGTTGTACTGAAAAATACGGCTACATAATAAATCAACTGACGCGCCATGACCGTACTTACGATGAATATGGCGCTGATATCTTACGTTTAATATCCCGCGAACCGCAATCAATAGATGAAATTGTGGGAAAACTGATGCCGCTCTATGAAGGTGCCGACTACTCAACCGTAAAAGCAGATGTTGTCGCTTTTATGGAAAGTTTAGCCGGCGACTGTTTCGTAGTGATAGGAGACACAATGGAAGAACTGGATGCCAAAGACCTGAGTTTCACTTATGACATCGACAATCCTAAAACATTGCGTAATGATTTCTATCAAGAGACCGATGAAGAAGTCAAAATCAGCACAGCGGAATTTTTCAGCAGGGAAATCGTAGAGAGACCCCGTATTTCAAATCTGCAATTCGAATTGTCAAGCCGATGCAATGAACGTTGCATACACTGTTATATTCCTGATGGAAAGAAGAACCATGGATTCGATATGCCCGTAGGAAAGGTTAAATCGCTTATCGATGAATTTGCCGAAATGGGTGGAATTCATGTAACACTGTCAGGAGGAGAGGTATTTCTTTATAAGAATTTGCGGGAAGTAGTGGAATATTGTCGTCATCGGGATCTTAAGATTTCCATCCTTTCAAATCTTATCGCTTTAAAGGATGAAGACTTAATCTGGTTGAAAGATGCGAATATCTCCATAATACAGGTATCACTTTATTCAATGGATCCTGAAAAACACGATACCATCACCACAGTAAAGGGATCATGGGAACGGACCAAAAACGCTATTGAAAAATTGGTTTCACATGATATTCCGGTGCAAATCTCATGTCCGATAATGAAAGCCAACAAAACAGGATATGGTGAGGTACTCGAATATGCCCGGTCATTGAAAATAAAAGCGCAGACAGACTATATAATGATGGCAAGATCGGATCTCGCCACCGATAATCTCGCGAATAGGCTTTCTATCGAGGAAACCGAAGTTGTCATCAGGGATATAATCGCAAACGATCCTGATTATGAGTCCGGCACATTAGAGCAATTATCAATGTCAGACGAATTCGAGTTTAATCCTGAGAAGTTTAAATCGATGCCGGTGTGTGGCGTAGGTTACGACAATTGCTGTATAACGGCAAACGGAGATGTCTACCCTTGCGCGGGGTGGCAGGACCTCGTCTTGGGTAACGTATATAAACGGTCTCTGAAGGATATTTGGGAAAACAGTGAACGTCTGAAGGAGTTACGCCAGATTACTCAAAGTTCATTTCCGGAATGCCTGGATTGTGAAGCAATGGATTACTGCGCACGTTGTCTGGTGAGAAACTACAATGAGAGCGGAGGAGATATGTTTGCGATCAACAAACATTTTTGCGAGGTAGCCTTCCTCAATAAGAGACTTGTTGAAGAGGCATTCGAGAAGATGAGAAGTAAAAATGCAAAAGATAATTGACGCGCATGTCCATTACGGTCGTTTTTATAACAGATACTACAGGCCGGATTGGGTCATAAGACTGCTGAAACGATCAGGCGTGGATTATTTCGCGATTTCCTCCACAACCATCTGCAGTGAGAATTATCCAAAAGTCAGACAGGAATTTGAATCCGTGATGGAGGAGCCGGGACTACTCCCTGTCATGTGGATCACACCTTACGGTTTGGAGGGAAACATAGCCTGGTTACTGGAATCGGATATAAAATGGAGAATGATCAAGATTCATCCGTTTCTTAACAAGACTGAATGGAATCCCGCCGGAAGCTTGTTTGCAGAGGTTCTCGACATAGCGAAGGAACTTTCTTTGCCACTTCTCATTCACACCGGAAGTGATGATTGCTGCCGGGCGGATTTATATGAGGAAGCTATAAAATGCAATCCCGATATAACGTTCGTGCTTGCTCACGGACGTCCTGTTGAATCCGCTTTAAGCATCGCCAGTCAATATGACAATGCTTATGTGGACACCGCATTCATGCCTATGGAACATATAAAGGATTTTGTAGATTCCGGACTCTCCAACAAACTTCTGTGGGGGACGGACCTATGTATACCGAAATATTTCAACCCTGATTTGAATTTGCGTACATATTATACCAATCGGCTTAATGATGTACGCTCGTTTTGTCAAGACTTTCAATTTCAGCAAATCATACACGATAACGCGAAAAACATATTCAGAATTTAGAGTATAATTTGAATTTTTTGAGCAAGGTTACTATATTGATGTCATGATAACCCCGGAAAGACATAGAATACTGATCGTTCCTGATTTCGGCATTGGCGACGAAGTCGGTGAGATGCTTGCCCTGAAGGAGGCTGTCGAGGCTTCGGGTGAGGTAAAGGTTATTGTGGCAGATCTTAAGAAAATGGTGCTTGACGAGAACCGGGGAAAGGAACTGAGAGAGATCGACCTAATTGAACTGGCGGCGCGGAAACTGGAATCGTTATCTGCCGACGGCGCTCTCAACTGGGGACCGTATATCGATGACGGAGCGCCAGACCCTCTTCATGAACTTGAATCTGACAATGAACCGAAAACTATGCGGAAGGGTTCTGGAAATCAAGACGCAAAACATCTTACCCTCAGCCATAATGTGAGCAATCGTCGTACATTGACTATCCATGTGTGTCCGTCAAACAACTATGAGACCGGTGCGCCGCACACTATCGTGGTTTTCGGTCGCTCGGCAATGCTTGCCGACGGAGTTGATAAAACGGATATTCTGTTCATCGATCCGGAATATGATTCCGAGTGGCCTTGGAAAAAACAGTATTATGCCGGACGCAAAGCGGCACATAATTATGGCAATGAAAACATGAACCCTCATGAACGCTTTGAGACGGCATACAGCTTTGGAACAGTAGGGTACGGTCATTTTCCGCAGCCGAGCCGGTATGGCATATTTACATCCAAAGAGGCTTTCTCGGCCGACTGGGATTTCAATGAGCGTTATCAGCGTCTATCGATAGTCAATCCGGCTCTCCATGACAACATCGATGCCTTGGCGAAGCTTATCTGCAGTTTTGACTCCCGTAAGATGGATATTCCGCTTCTTGATATTGACCGGCATACGGTAGATTGTCCCCGTCTGCTACTTATGAGTCATCCTGAGTTTTGCAGATTCGCGGAACCGATACATGTGGCGGGCGTGACTGCTGTCGCGTATGGCTTTGAATTCAGAACGCCGATGGGTAACGGGAATTCCGGGCTGAGGGTGAAGATCGAGGGTAAAGACGAAACCATCCCGATTGAAGCCTTTACACATTACAGCGACCTCGCGGTGCTGCGCGATGCCATCGTCCGCGCACGAGAGAAGGCACAGGAATTCGAGAAGACCGTAACTCGCATCATGATAGTGCCCGACTATTTCACGCCTCATGACAACCCCACAGTGCTTGACTTGCGCCGGAAGCTTGAAGAAAAGGGTTATCGAGTGACTGTCTTTTGCGCCGGCAACACACTTGAAAAATCGCGCCGGGGACTTGAACGCATCTGCAAGCGGAGGCACTATGATTTAATCCTTACAATCGAGACAGGATGCCTTCTCGCCGCACGGCTCTCCGCAAGCCATCGCATCTACGTCAATCCTGACTGGGCTGCGTGGGAGTGGATGAAACTCCATCTTGGGGAGGAGAAAGTATTGTTTGAACATCGCGGCGACAATGAAGGACCGATGTACGGTTATCGCGTAGACCGGGACGAAATAGATATGGCTCGCTATATGGCTCAGCGCTATAACATCCGGAAAGGCGACAAATTGTCGTATGGATGGTTCACCACCGACCATGTTGACACTCACATGCCTGCCGAACACTTGAACCGCTTCGGGAGCGCGGCATATCCGCCTCTCATCGGCCTCGATACTGAAGCCGGTATCGCGGCCCTCGCCAATGAAACCGACAATATTCTTAAAACGTATGAAGAATAAATCGTTCCGCCAGACCGACAGGGATAATGATGACGTCCTGGCCGATGCCCACCTGCATACGGCTGACAATCGCAAAGAGGTGGAAAGTTCGCGGTTCTGCTACTGCATCTGCTGTCAGACTTTCTTCAAGCCGACGGAGATAGAGAATTACACCGATGGAGGCGCCACCGTCGTCTGCCCCTACTGCGACTGCGACGCTGTAATCGGTGAGGGCTGCGGCATAAGGCTGACAGACGAACTGCTGGACAGTCTCCACCAAAGATATTTTAATTACGACGATATTGAAGATAGAGGAATGGAAATTTACATTGCTACCGACTTGTTGTTTGTCGATGGCGCATATCGCTTCAATGCGGTGTATGCCTTCAAATCGAAGAGAAGCGTAAAAAGTTATGAGAAATATCTCAAAACCACCTGTGAGAATCACAAACTGGTAGTTACCCCGGCGACAGTCTCTGATTCCGAACAGAGTATTCAGGTCATTACCGAATTTTCGGTAACCGGCGACTTCTCTGAATATAAATCCACCACCGTATTTGATGACTATGACGCCGCCCGAGACTATATTGAGGACCTAAAGGCTACTCAAACTTCAATCACGGTAGAACACGATATGGTCAAAATTCAATCACGCTTCTCTCCTGCCATCCTCAATTCCGGTTGGGCATGAATAAAGTCGCGCTTGATTTGATTGACCGCGAACTCTCATTCGAGGAGTTCGAGCATCTGGCCGCCAATATTCCGAAGCGGTACATGGAATCGGTGTTTTCGCTTGTCGAAATCGACCTCGACGATGACCCGGAGGATATGCCGTCGGTGTATCCTGAATTCCGGATTGCGCGTTGTTGCAAGGGAGTGTTCTCATCCTTGTCGAATGCCGAAGCCGCTATTCAAAGATGTGTAAGCAAAAGTGAGTCAGTCATCTACAGCTTCAAGATTTACGAACTGCCGCTTGACTCCCTTTCCGACCTCGGAAGTATGGACTATCCGTACAGCATAAGGGAATATCTCTATGGAGCTACCGGCGAAATGCTCGAATATACCACCTGTTCAAGTCTTATGGCCGATTTCGGCACCGAATATGGTTATTATCTCGGAAAGCCAAAATCTCAGTTGCGTTTCAGGAAAGGAGACATCGTTGAAGTGATCGGGACAGACACAGTACGCCTCGCAATTGTCTCTCACGACCCTATTGACACGTTATGGTGCTACAAACTTTTCCTCCGTATCAAAAACGATTCAAAACATCGTTGCTATATGCTTGATAGTTCCGATGATCAGGTCGCAGTCGTCGATGGTCCTGAGTACGGCAATCACGACCACACGCAACTATGCGACATCATGACTCCGCGTTTCCAGATTCCGGATGAATTACGTAACTTGTATGAGGGTTATCTTATAAGTAGGTGTTCAAATTAAACCGATAATATAATTATGGAATCTTGTATATCATCTGCTTGTTCTTTTTGGTGCTTTCCGCCAAGTCTCATCAGTCGCCATGCCCGCATGGCTCCATCTTCGACTTGCGGAAATCCCTCAAAAATAACTGCGCATATAATATACGTTTAATTTGGCCACCTACTTATCAAGCCGAACTCCTCACTAAAGAAACTTAATTACATAATATTCATATGAAACCAGAACAAAAAACGCCCAAATCAACAAACAAGATGGTCGATCTGTGTCTTGAAATAGCGATGAAAGCACATGGCGGTCAAGCAGATCTCGACGGCAACCCGGTGTAGCTGTCAAACTCAATGATCTGCATCACAACCTTGAGCGAGGACGCAAGATGGGCTATCGGTGTCTCATCGAGAAACACGAAGCGGCTATGTCAATCTTCAACAGCATAGTTTCATAATAGTTTTTCCGAACCACAACCATCGGTTTTATACACAATTTCTATAAAACGACAAACCGATTATCCGAGAATTTCAATATACGAGCGATATATTATCGATAAAGATATGTATTACCATTCCCAATCGAACCGCTCTATATCTTCTTCAATGAGGTCTGTACCTTGTTGGACTTCTATGAAAGAAAGCGAGGTCATTGCCCGCAGGGCATGAAGACACCCCTTAGGTATAGTAATCACATCCCCCCGTTTTACAAGACTGCGGGTGCCATTCAAAACTATCTCACCTTCCCCATCTATGAAAGTCCAGATCTCATCACGGTATTGGTGTCTTTGATAACTTATAAAACGACCCGGATTCAATGTCAGTTGTTTGGTAAGGGCACATGAACCATCGGGAAACTTCACGTTATCGATTACCTTGTATTCTCCCCATCTTCGCTCCTCATACATGGGACGGTCTTCTATCTTAGATACAAGATGCTTCAGGTTTTCGCTTGATTTCCGATCAGAGACAAGAATTCCGTCATGGGAAGCAGCTATGACCAGACCATTGGCGCCAATTACGGTAATCGGGATATCCAATTCATTTATAACGTAGGTTTCGTTAATCGACTCAGCCAGTACTTTCCCATATACATTACTATTAAGTTCACCAGTCAAAGTATCCCATGTGCCAAGGTCCTTCCACTGCCCATCATATTCAATGGCCGCCACCGATTGAGCCTTCTCCACCACTTCATAATCAAAACTGATTTTTGGCAACTCTGAATAATGGTTTCTGATGGTATCGAAGTCCTTTTTACCGGCATACTTATTTGCAATTCCCATAAGATAACCAAGTCTGAAAGCAAATACGCCCCCATTCCAAAGTGCGCCTTCATCAATGATCCTTTGCGCCTCTCCCACTTCTGGTTTCTCAGCGAATCTTCCAACCCGTATGATGCCATCGTAAACCTCCTGTGAGAAATCCGGCACAATATACCCATATTTCGATGAAGGATATGCTGGTTTTATACCCATCAAAAGTAATTCGGCCACACCTTGCACTATACCCTCACCCATTTTCTTGACAACTGTAAAATATTTGTCTTCCGCATATTGGTCGCAGGGCATGACAATTACAGGTTCATTCATGTCGGTTCCGATGCTTGCCAAATATGAGCAAGCCAATATAATGGCCGGAAAAGTATCGCGTCTGCATGGCTCCGTTATAACCGGAATACCAGATCCAAGTTGATTCTCGATCAAGTCCTTTTGATTGGCACCGGTAGCTATAATAATATCATCGGAGATGTCGGCCGATCTAATCTGACGCACGACCCTTTGGATCATAGATTCTTTTTTGCCGTCGGGCCCGGTAAGGAGCCTTAAAAACTGCTTCGACCTCGCATCATTTGAAAGAGGCCATAGGCGTTTGCCCGAACCTCCGGATAACAATATTATTTTCATATTTTCAGCTATCTTCCAATTACTTCACTATACCATTTTCGAGGAACTCGGCAAGATTGGTACGGACATGCTCACCGGCACGCTCCACAGCCACTTTTGCCATGTCAGCATCAACCATAAGGTTGACCAACTGCTTGAATGTAGTCTTCTCAGCGGGGTTCCACCCGAGTTTTTCCTTAGCCTTCGTCGGGTCGCCCCAAAGGTTGACTACGTCTGTGGGACGATAGAAGTCTGGGGATACCTCGATAACCACTTTTCCGGTCTTCACATCTATACCCTTTTCATTCTCTCCTTCACCTTCAAACCGCAGTTCGATACCTACACGGCGGAAAGCATAAAAACAGAACTCACGGACCGAGTGTTGCTCACCGGTTGCAATGACGAAATCCTCAGGCTTCGGCTGTTGAAGAATCAACCACATGCACTCTACATAATCTTTTGCATAGCCCCAATCGCGAAGACTGGATAAATTGCCCAGATACAGCTTGTCTTGTTTCCCTTGTGCGATACGAGCGGCTGCGAGAGTAATTTTGCGGGTAACAAATGTCTCGCCGCGACGTTCCGACTCATGGTTGAAAAGAATACCGGAACATGCAAACATATTGTATGCCTCGCGATATTCCTTTACAATCCAAAAACCATATAGTTTTGCTACTGCATAAGGTGAGTATGGATGAAACGGTGTTTTTTCATTCTGAGGAACTTCCTCCACTTTACCATAAAGTTCCGATGTCGATGCCTGATAGAAACGACACGTATCAGCAAGTCCGCACTGACGTATCCCTTCAAGAATGCGTAAAACGCCTGTAGCGTCTACATCGGCAGTAAACTCCGGTGAATCAAAGCTTACTTGCACATGGCTCTGTGCGGCAAGATTATATACTTCATCAGGTCGTATCTTATTCAATACCTGAATAATTGACATTGAGTCGCCAAGATCTGCATAATGCAGATGAAAATCAGGATGTCCTTCGAGATGAGCGATACGTTCGCGAAAATCCACTGATGAGCGGCGGATTGTACCATGTACATCATATCCTTTTTCCAACAGGAATTCAGCGAGGAACGAACCGTCTTGTCCGGATATTCCGGTGATAAGTGCTGTTTTCATCTTTGTATCCAAATAACCTAAATATGTTTACAGAACTATGTTGTAGTGCCGGAAACAGAAAGAATCGATATACAGACAGCCATAACTCAGTATGATATAAGAGATTGTTTCATTTTAACACGGACTAATGTCTAAAGAATTCCCTTAGAAAAAGACCTCAAGATTATGGCAAAGGCTTTTTCTAAATATTAATCCGTGTTAAAAGTAAACATATTCTTACTGTCTTTTCATTTTAAAGTCTCCAATCTAATCTTCAGCCACTTTATTGTTCAAAGACTTACGCTTCCATTCGTCAATCATCAGCACCGGCAGTGTGCGTACTATGTCAAAGCAACGGCGAAACTGCTTCTTGGGTTCCTTTGAGAGACGATGTACAAATTCAAGGTGATATCTTATCATCCATCGTGGCGCACGATTAGTATCGACATCACTGTAGAATTTGAACGCGGCACCGACAGCAATCATAACCCCATGACTAAGGTGAGGCTTAAGTAACGACATGAAATATTCCTGTTTAGGTGCCCCTAACGCGACCCATACTATATCCGCACCATCTTCCTCAATCATTTTTGCTATACCGGCGTAGTCGAAATCATTAACATCACAGAAAGGAAGTTCGACGAACTTCATATCTTTGACATCGGGATTGATTTCCATAAGATTTCTCTGAAGGCCGTCAAGTATGTTCTGCTGAGTGCCGAGGAAAATCATGCGGTATTGCCGACTCGCCACTATATCTTCAAATATCTGGCTACCGCAGTATTGATCATAATTCTCGCTATGAATCAGCCTTATATACAATGGGACATAGCTGCTGTCACAAATTGAGAACATTCCTCCATTAACTACATACAGATATTGCGGGTTTCTGTTGGCAATATTCATAATCACACCGTCCGCAACGCAGATATAATCCGAGCCGGGTTGCTTAAGGCGTCTGGCAATTGCGCTATGAACACGCTCCCGCATAAATTCATAGCGTATATTAAAATAATATTTCATATGAACGAGATTGTAGTAGAATTAAAGTTTTTGGAATTCAAGAGTTTATATAATCATGGACTTAGATCTCCAACGGTAATTATTTATAGGATAGAAAAAGAATCCTTTTTTACTGACGGATATGCTATCGCTGTGAAAAACAATACCATATGAGCGATGACAAAGAATTAAAGTCCGAATGGGTATTGATCTACAAAGTAGCCCCATTAATCTTGGATACAGGATACAGCAATTCGTCAGGCATATCGCACATAGACGCATATCGAGACAAATTCAATATATTGATTTAGTAATTATGGAGTTACTGCACGATATTTTACATAATAGTAATAATATGGGCAGACAATCATGCTATAAGTACACTAAACCGATCGCCAAGAATTTGAACGACGACATATTCAGACATGACCATCAAAGTGAGAAGTCGCGAGTAGAACGCGACACCATAAGATGGCTATGGCCAACACTTGGCTCATATACTGGAGATACTCACCAATATATGAATCAATGTAATAAAAGTCAGAGGATAAAGACTACTCTTAAAAATCGGACATGATGTGCAATCGTAACGTTTTATGAAATATGGCAGTAAGATCAGAGTTGTCAGTGTTAGATTAGATTTGATCTATGTTTTAGGGATTTCAATTAACTATATGAAATATTCAGAAAAAGGATCAACAGGAGAAGAAATTTAACAGAAAGGGAAATAATGAGTAGCTCCTAAAATAAACTATACAGACAGATAGGGATAGTGAAAACTCTTATATAGGCATTCCTGACGACCCGCGGTAGCGCAAGGTGGAATTTATCTCTCAATTATCCTATTATTCATTATATCAATACTTTGATATCTTACACAATAGATTATTCCATCTTTGGGATATTACAGAAGTAGAATATTGCTTTTTTAGTTTATCATTGGCCTTCAGTCCAAAAGCCATCGTAAGGGACTGATTCGACCAAAGTTGTTGTATCTCTTTGACAAGGTTACCGATATCGGCCGGAGACGTGAGAATGCCGATTGCATCCTCGCCTTGTCCAATTATTTCGGTAAAACCTCCATGATCTGGAGCGATCATCGGTTTGGAGTATGCGGCCGTCTCAAGAATAGTCATCGGGAAGCCTTCATACCATTTGCTCGCCATGACGAAGAAGCGGGCATTAGCGTAAAAGTCCTGCAATGTTTTGCCGGTCATGTAACCCATCAGCTCTATGTTGGCAGGCAAATTTGCAATCAACCCGGGGTCACGTAATGCACCGGCCAGCTTGAACGGTATATGGGGACAACGACGGGCAGCCTCGATTATAAGGTCGACACCCTTTTCATAACTGAGGCGTCCGCTGTAAGCCACATAATCTCCTATCGAAACAGGGACATCAACTATGGTATCCACGGAATTCGGAATAACGACAATCCTTTCTGCCGGGAAGCCTGCCGATATCAGCTTACGGCGTTGAAAATCCGTGATACAGGCAAAGATATCCACACAATCCATATAGTAGCGCATCAGACGTGCGACGGCATTGCGTGCTGCGTAACCGACCGATTTAAGTATCGACCGCTCGCAGTTATACCTGACACAGGCCCATTCGTTTCCCCGACGCAGACATAGTTCGCACGGACGGCCATCACGCATAAACAATCCGGTAGGACAAATCAGCCTGAAATTATGTATTGTCATGACAACCGGAACCCCAGCTTTTTTGCACTCTCTTAAAGCGGCCGGCGAGATGAAGGGATATAGATTATGGACATTGACAACGTCAGGGCGTTCGCGCTCCAATGCCCTTCGCATCGCTTTGACACCCGAAGGGCAATAGACACCCGACACAAATGCACTGATTTTGCCGGACACAGACTCGCGCATTCCGGCGGTCGACATCCTTAACTGCGCCACATCATGTCCCGACTCCTTCAACATCACCGCCATCTTGTCTACAACGGCCTCCTCTCCCGAGTACTTACCGTAATCGTTATGCACAAGCAACACTTTCATAATCCATTCTCGCAATTACAATGAAAGATTTCCGCTTCAAGGAATCATCGTAAAAGCCTGTTTGAACGACTTCAGATTCCGGTTAGTTAAAAACCTATTATCCATGATGTTTTGCAGCCCCTTGAGTAACCATGCCACGGGCAACAAAACAATCGTTGACAATATCAGTATCAATATCGGTTCCCTGACCGAATATATGAAAGGTTGCATGAAATTCTTCCCTGTGAAAAATATACCATGCAGGAACCATAGGTACATACTTAAGCTACCCAACAGAAGGAGGCAGTTTTTAATGTGCCAATCATGAATCCGGTAAAAGATTTCAACAGAAAAGAGTATCAGCACAGCGGCCATTACCGATAGGAAAATCTGCATGAAAAAGTTCCAATTGGCACCTCCGGCAGAATTGAGGTTTCCTACCTCATACCGTATGATTATCAAAAGCGCGATTCCAGACACCAAAATAGCCCAATTTAATCTACCGGTAACAATTCGTTGCAGCTTATCGAAAATTTTATATTTCGCGATAAGTATTCCCAGAATTGTGGACAATAATGGGAAAAGGGAATTAGTAACCTCACAAGGTATCCTTCGGCATATATATACAATAATCACCAATGTCGCGGCCATCGCCATGTCCAATACTTTTCGGTTTGAACCGAATCCCCATAATAAAATTGGCGTCAGCAGTACAAATTCAATATAGTAACAGACATACCATGCGAAAGGGACGTTTATCCATTCTTCATGAGGCCCTGTTTTTAGCCCCAGCATATTAAAAAACAATTCATTGATTCCAGGCATGGTATCACCGTTCAAATAACCGATGATAAGGAATAATGCGTTGACCATCCAATATGCGAAAAGAAATTTAAACAGCCGGCGGAATCGCTTTCTCCAGGTGCCGTATGCTTTCGGATTCATCATCAACGCATAACCACTCATCAATGCGAAAATCCTGACACAAATACCCCCGAAAGTTCCCATTAGCTCCGTAGTTATCTTCCCTGCATATCCCAATGAACTGCTCCAGTTCACTCCGGCGGTTAACCAATGGGGATACATGAAAAAATGACAGGTCATCATCAACAATACGGCAAAGCCTGCCATCATTACTGACATCTCCTTGGAAAAGAAGTCATCTTGCCCGACAACCTTACCTGCGCATTGAGAATTTCGCATACTTGGGGCCTGACTGTCGCAGGAAATGGAGATATGCGCATGGCGACATGTGGACGGCCGGCGTGATGTTTTTTTGTTATGGGTAGAAGGGGTATTCATCTGATAATCAATAAATATTTACAACATTCCATACTCGTTATGTACAAGCAACACTTTCATAATCCATTCTCGCAATCACGCTAAAATATTTATCCAATGTTTCGGGAATCACAACCACTATTTGGCAACGATTCTCTTATCCATGATGCTTTGCAGGCATTTGAGCAACCATGTCGCAGGCTACAAAACATCGACCATCCGGTATGCGCGTAAGAAATTTCGCTTGCATGAATAAGGTTTGTCATTTAATGCTTAAAGTATAATGATTATTTCTTGACTGTTGGTTGTTTTGCATATTATTAATAATCTGATACTTTCTCAATTTATTTAATTATATTACGGATTCTCAGTATGAGTTTAAGTATCGGTCCCAATATCGTTGCTACCATTGCAAAAAAATGACGATGATCCATCGTTATCTTTATAAAAAAATCTTTACATTCATCAATCCGATATGGATGCAATTTGAGCGTTTGTATTATTGAACTATAATCAAGACGCCAAATATTCCGCATAAGAACAGCGCGATAGTTGAATAGATAGTGACCTCGTATAATCTCTACACCCTTAGGATATGTTTCTTCGTATTGAACGATAATATCGTAATATCTTTCAGCACTTAGCATACGTTCTAAGATTTTATCTTTATCATCCCCAATGTTTGTCGTACTGCTGCCATTTTGATGATACATTACCGTTTGTATCGGAAGATACTTGACTCTCTGAGCAAGTAACACACACTTTAAAACATAATCAGCATCCTCAAACCTTACTTTTTCAGCAAATCGTATATTGTTATCATTTAAGAACCGTTTATTATATAATGCCATCCATGGAGCCCATGGCACACCTTGATTGCAAATGTATTCTTCACCACAAAGTGTGGTTGTTATATTATTAGGATATGTATTGCTTGAAATGATAATGTTTTTCTTTTTATCAAATATTGCCGACTCAAAAAACAGAATATCAAGATTTCTATTCTCATTAATCGCTCTAAGCAATTTTTGCATCGATCCCCCAATTAACGTATCATCAGAATCAAGAAACTGTATATATTCTCCTTTGGAGATATTCACACCTATATTCCGAGCTCCCCCTTGTCTCATATTATTAGGTAAATCAACAATTGTCAATGAATGAGAAAACCGAGAAGTGTAATCTTTCAGCACCGTTAAAGTATTATCGGTAGAACAATCGTTTACTACGATTACCTCAACCGAGTCCCCTATATCCTGGTTAAAAATACTATCAAGGGTTCTTACTATCGTTTCAGATCCGTTATAGACTGGGATAATGATTGAAATAGCTACTCCGGGCATATCATTGATTGCATGCACATTACCTACCTCTATAAGTGGCATTATATTTTCCATTTCGAGATTTTTTTTACAACTTTGGCGGGAATCCCCGCAATAATGCAATTGTCCGATAATACAGGTTTGTTGACAAGGGAATCGCAACCGACAATGCAGTTGTTACCGATCACACTGTTTTTCAAGATTGTTACGTTTGCGGCAATCCACACTTTATCACCTATGGTAATGGCACCGCTATTGGAAATCAGCTGTCCGCGCTCATCATATATTTTATGGGCGTCGCTATCCATAACCAATGAGTTCCAGCTGAATTGTACATCATGCCCGACGATTATTTCCTTTGAACAGACAAAACTCGTACTACCGGAAACAGCGAATTTATTCCCGACAATCAACTTTCCGTTCGGGTTGACACAAATCACGGCGCCTCTACCGATGTGTGCATCATGCTCAATCCTGAAAACACCTGTTTTTTGTATGTTTATTATCGTATGCGAACCGACACAGTCAATAGCATCCGCAACATGATAACCTATATGTATGGAATTGAACTTGGGATTGATGATAGCCATCCCCCCTCTCCACATATTTCTGATGTGAGTATTCGGAGCGATCCAGACCGGCAATCTCAGGGCCTGTCTTATCGGCAAATAACGGAAATTGAACCAAATTGAGCGAGGGATAGAGAACAGTATCTGAAGTTTATGATTCATATGCTTAGGATGGAGCTTAAGTATTGTTCAGTTATTCTGACCCATGAAAATCTGTCGCGTCCTCCATAGTTCTTTTTTCCGATAGCGATCAACCGGTCCTTATTTTTATCAAGTTCCAGAAAAATTCGCGTCAGTTCCTCCGGTGAATTGAAAATCCAGCCATTTTCGCCACCGTGAATAATTTCAGGAGCTATTCCGACAGGCGTCGATAGTACACATCGTCCCAAAACGTACGGCTCGACTATACTTTGACCGAAAGTTTCGCTGTTGCTGGCAACTACAGCTATATTGCTGTTCAGATATGCCTCCTTGATCTGTTCTTTTGTCAGGAGACCCGGAAATGATACCAAATCACCGATTCCCAAGTTTTTAGCCAAGCGTCTTACAGGTTCTGTATCTCCGCCGCCGGGCAACAGCAATCCGGCGTTATTATCTCCCGATATTTTGATAAAATCGGCAAAAGCCTTTACAATCATATCCTGATTCTTTCCCACACGGAACTGGGCCGGAAAAATTATTCTCAAATGATCTATCTGCGGTGCTTTAAAATCTGTTAAGAAAAAGTTGTCATCCACGCCTAAATATAATTGTACTGTTTTACGAGATACAATTCCAAATTTATTTTTAAGGTAGTCGGTCATGCAAATGACCTTATCCGCCATTATCAATAGCCCACATCCTATTATCATCCGGGCGATCACAGCCTTATGCGGGTTATTGTTGCGGAATCCGTGGATTGTATATACGATATCGGGACCATGGAATAATGACGTTACCTTTTTAGCGGCGAAGACAAGCGCCAATTGCCAATTGTTTTGTACATGGACAACACCTATATTATTCTCTTTTATGATTGTGGCTATGGATTTTACAAGTCGTTTGAAATCCTTGTGAGTATCCAGGCCATTGATTCGCATCAGCTTTATTCGGGAATTCATCAATCTATCGCTCAGTCCCGGTTCCTGTTCATTTTCACCGGCGACAGCGATGTAATCAGCCCCTCCGTCGTGAAGTGATTTCAATTGGTCGGCCAATACCTGACTTAATCCAATCTTAAAATCCGATGCGAAAAATAAAAGTCTTTTCATCTGTCTATCTATTAAAAATCAGAGATTGAAATTTTCGAGGCAACAGACTGATTATAAAGATTACCATCGTTTTCAGATTCAGCATGTCGTATCCGAGAGATTTGACACATTCATTTCTCGCTGTGTCGATATTTCCTCTCCGGAGCGACACGGAAGCACGCATTTTATACCAGAATGAAACATACTTCTTCAAGCCGGGAATCTTTTTATGTCGCGCGAATAACTTTTCCAACTCTTGCCCTACGGTATCGATCTTATCATGAGGACGTCCGATCGCATTTCTGCATTTGAATGCGAATGGAATATTATACGTGGCTCCCGAGCGTTTGTCAAAACATATCCGATAGCCGACCGCCAATTTCGCCCAAGTGAGCAAATCTTCCCCGGACGTAACCCCGATGGGGAAACCTCCGATTGATAATAGCGCATTTTTACGAATTACGACAGAAGAAGTCCAAATAGGACAGTTGGATTCCGATGCCACTGCAAAATAATTATCCATTTCTCCCGTCGCTGTTTGAAAACGCAATCCATTTATTATAGTGGGCTCTATTATACCGTCAGAATACCTAAACCGATAATTAATACTGAATAAAGCACATCCGGGGAAGTGCCCTATCAATTCTATCTGTCGTTCAAGATAATCGATATCCCATTCATCATCGGCATCAAGAAATGCGATATAATCACCCTTCGAGTACTTTATACCGTTGTTACGGGCGGATGATACTCCGGCGTTCGTTTGTTTGAACAGACGGATACGCGAATCATCAAAAGATTCAATGACAGCTAAGGAATTGTCCGTTGACCCATCATCGACAATTATAATTTCAAAATGCCGGTAGGTTTGGGCAAAAACGGACTGCAAGGTCCTGCGGATAGATGATTCCTTGTTATAGAGCGGAATAACGATGGAAATCAATTTATCGCCACTCGCCTTGTCTGTAAAGATCATAAACCTTAAGAAATATCCCGATTAAAATAAACGGCAAAACAAAACACTGTTGCGCGTATGTCACCACATTATCGAATCCCATCGAGAAAAATGTGCCTCCACAGCTTCCAAGAGCCATACCTCCGGTTAGTTTTATAACCAAAGGAACTGTAGATTTCCATGCTATGCTGATTATTGAAAACAGCGTCCATAATACAAAACAGGCAAACAGAAAAAGTCCTACATTGCCTAAATCACAAAGCATCTGAACATAATCGCTATGAAGCAATTTCAATCCTTTCTGATTTTTCAGGAAACCCGATGTGGCACCGATACCGGAGCCGATGGCCGGACTGGGATAGTAGAACATATTCATATTCTTTTCCCACAATTCCTCTCTCCCATGAGACTTGATTGTATTGAAATTTATATTATCCGTGGAGATACTGCTTATTTCCACTTTCTCATCCTCAAACATTTTCTCACGTACGGCAGGAACGGAGAAGACCGTTATCACCGCCATGAATACGACGGTCAAAATCCAAGGGACTGCCTTTATCTGATAAATAGTGAGCAGGAGAAGCGAGACAGCGAGTGTGATACCCCCTAAACCCGTACGCACCACTTCGAGTACCGTCGACAGAATGATCCAGAATGTCGCCAACAGCCAGATACGCTTCTTTGTAATAATATATACCCCTATCGGGACCACTATAAGACTGGAAAAATAGTCGGCCAATGGCGCGTAAGATATGAATAATCCTCCTGTCCCATAATTGAGGAATCCATACAAGGGGCCTAAGAATTTGGCTGAAAATCCACCGATGATAAGTGCATAGACACACATTCCGATTGTTGTCAGTTTCATAAGATAGGCAAGATCATCACTATCATTCACAGCCGAATAGGCAAGCCACAGATACAATAATGGTAGTGTATACTTTATCAGCATCATCAAGCCGGAGAATGTATCGCCTGTGATGAATAACAATGAAAAAACGCAATAGGCGATAAATACCAGATAAGTGTTTACAATGCCTCCGAATCTAAGGTTGAGTCTTGTGAAGCACAATATCAGCAAAACAATAATCCAATAGGCATATTTCACAAGAGAAAGAGGCCCGAGGAATATCATCGCTGTCAATATGCTGAATACGAGAAACTGGAGATTGACATTGATGCCTATCATCTTGTCTTCTTCAAACGGATGACCGACGACCTTCAATTTTCCGGATGAATACCATTTTACAGGTAGCCAGAAAAGTATTATCGCGACTATGATATTAATGATAAGAACCATTATATAATCTTGTATAAAATGGAAATTTGCGATTGGTATTGTTGTTTTGAGAAACGGCTTGCAGTCCGGATGGCTGCCGCCGACAGATGAGCCGTATCTGTGGAAACGGCCGTCATCATCGCGTCGGCCAAAGCGTCGGCTGAATTATGATTGTATATAAAGCCGCAAACGGCATCTTCTACCACTTCAGGCAGACCACCTACATCCGAGACTACCGGAACGCATCCGCGGGCCATGCCTTCGATAGCCGTGAGACCGAAACCTTCGGAACGCGAAGGCATCAGAAGAATATCAATCTTGTCATAATAATGCTGAAGCCGGTCTTGCGGTTGACGGCCTGCGAATGTTACCGAACCATCCGGCAATCCGGAGTCCTCGACCTGTTGTTCCATCAACTGTCGTAACGAACCGTCACCAACTATGAGCAACTTCAGATCCGGATAGGACGCATGTACCTTGGCGAAAGCGGGTATGACCAGATCCATGCCTTTGATTTCCTCAAGACGGCTTACCACGCCTATTGTCCGCGAGAACGTAGTGCGCGGAGTCGCCGACAGCGTTATATATGAGGGCAAGTTATTGTAAATGGTAAAGTGATTGCCATGCTTGCGCAACTCGATATTCCCGTCGAAAAGTCGGCAGCTACCGAAAAAAGATATTTCAGCCCGGAGCGTTATACACTGGAATGCTGTAAGAATATGCTTATTAAGCCAATGGATTTGATTTAAAGAAGGATAAATATCGGCGGCCGTATGCGCCGTAGCGATAATTTTTTTTATCCCCAGCACTCTGAGTATCAATATCGGCAATGCTCCGGGAGCCATATATTGCACATGCGCTACCTGAGGATGATATCGCTTCACTATGCTCCGGAAACCACGCCACAAGTGCATGACCGTCGGTCTTATGCCGTTCGGACGCATGCCGCTCTCATTCATCAACACAACTTCGGCTCCGGTCTGCCGGTATCGCCCTACCATCGCCTCGGCATACTCGAAGTAACATGCCACAACGGGCCTGTGCCCCGCCGCCACAAGGGCCTCGACAAGGCTTAAAGTCTGAATCTCCGTGCCGCCTGTCAACAGACAGGGTATGCAAACCAGAATTGTCATCGCTATATCTGGAATTAGGTAACAAGTAGATTGTTATCTACGCTTATATATCTTAAAGTCTAAGCATTATACCCATTGTCTACTTACAAAACAAAAAGTTACCACACACAAAATACAATGCAACTGATTATTTTGAGAATTTGCGTAGAATCTTATTCACAATGGAATTGGTATAATACCACACGAACATAGGAATGACAGCCCTCAGAATTTTATTATCTCCACTTTGATAGTATCGATACGAACCGGCACCGAAAAATTCCCGAAGCCAATGGCATAGGGATACCTTATGTTTGAAAATTCGCTTTATATCTTTTATATCATTTACTTTAAGATATTTTTGATTGCGAATTTCAGGTATCTCCACTTTTGGATATTGATATGATCTGTAATATAATTCCGCGAAATTAATACCCATATTGAGTGGATAATGCGAGGTGCCGTCATTTCGCAGATTAACCTCAAAAAAATAATTTATACCTTTTTCATGACCAAACTCAACGCTAAAGGGACCTATATATCTCAACTCCTTAATCAGCGAATGTACTTTTACAAGTTCGGGAAGCTCCGTCAATACGTCTGTAGATACCAAGGCGTGGGTATAATCTCCCATAGGATCAAGATCATACTTATGGACTATCGCAGGAGTCCATATTCGGCCGTCTGGTAAAGCCACACCAAGCAACAGAAGCTCATACTCCTTTCCGATATATTTCTCCACTATGAAATCCTTGGTATATCGGGAGGCAGACAAATTAGCTTTAAGAGCATGCATATCCTCACAAACCGCCATATCGTCCTTGGCTCCGGTAGTAGAATTAAACGGCTTGATCATGCATGGGAATTCAACACTTTTGAAATCGAAGTCCGGCGAATTAGTATACTGACCTTTTATAATATTCAACCCACATTTAGCAGCCAGTGCAATCTGATGTTCCTTATTCATCAGAATTGCCACTCGTCCTTGTGTGCCAGCATTTGGGAAACAAAACTTTGGCCTTAGCTCATCGAAATGTTCATCTATGACTCGTTCACAACCATCTGATGTAGTATATATTACAGTCCCGTCAGCAAACTTGTCAATATTTACCAAAAGCCAGTCAAGGCCCTCTCGTTCCGAACCCACACTTTCCCATTGTTTAGCATAACGGCTATAAAGGAGTATGTTGCCATTCTTGATATCGCGTCCGGATCCGACAATAAGCAAAAGACAATCAATCTTAGCTCGCCCGGTCTGGCGTAATACACCCAGTGAATTGTAATTACCGGGTCCAAATATTATAAATTTAGGATAACTCTTCATTTTATCTTAAAATACAATTCGACATAAGCCGAATTAGCTTTCACGAAAAGCTGCGGCAACTCTCCTACCCAAGGCTTGCCGCAAGGTGCGCACTCCGATGTATAGGCGCGTATGGCCGCCAGTTTACGGTCGTGCTCATCAGACGTCATGCGCAGAGATGCCGCGTTTGTCCAATCCAGCGAGCGCTGAAGATAATACCACATCCATACGCAATATTCATAGACTTCAGTCCGCGCCGGAGCTAATCTCAGTCCCATCTCACGTACCGCCAGATGATCCGGCCAACCCTCTCCACTGTGTGGCACAAGAAGGATGTCGGGGGTTATTTCGTCGATAATCTCACGCAAACGGGCCTCCTGCTCGGGATGACAGCCTCCGATATTTCCATCAGGATAATCCAGCTCAAAAATATTCTCGGCAGGAAGACCCAATTCGACCGCCGCCCGACGGGTCAACACACGACGAGAGGACACAATTTCCTTTTCCGCCACATAACAACAATTACGGTGAGAGCCACCCCCACCTGTAAGAACAGCTACATAAGGCACCCGTCCTTCAGCCGCCAGACGCGCTATCAGTCCCCCGCATCCGAACACCTCATCGTCGGGATGGGGCGCAAGAATCAGGCATCGGCCATTAATTTTCACAGTAGCTCGGCCAGATGCCCGATGCCTGTACCACATGACAAGCAGGGAGCGGATAAAAGTTTTCACATTCAAAATATCAATCCGTTTTAAGCAATTCCGAATAGACCGTATCGAGATTATCAGCCAAACACCGGGGGGTCAATTTGTCATGGATGACTTGCTGAAGCCGTCTTACCATTTCACGGGTCTCCGAAGTGTGGGATAACGCCCAGTCGATCTTGCCGATTACATCATCAAGGTTGTTTGTATCGACAAGCATTCCATTCTCCCCGTCCTTTACAAACTCCAGGACAGCTCCAAACGAAGGGGCTATGAAAGGTGTGCCTAATAATGTTGATTCATAAGGTACAAGACCGAAGCCTTCACCCTCTTTTGTAAGAGAGAGAGTCAAATCGCTTGCCCGATATACCGTCTGGATGTCGCCCAGTTGCTTGCCGGGGAATATCACACGGTCTTCCAACCGTTCCTCCTTTATGATGTCCAGATAATACTTTACAAGACTATCTCTCCCCCCGCCCGCTATAAGCAACCTGTAATCGGGATATCTCTCTTTTAATCTGGCCAACGCTCTGATTGCCGTATCATGCCCCTTGTGAATAGACAATTGCCCTACGGAAGATATTATTTTCCAAGACGGGTCGAGACCCAACGCCTTTTTTGCCTCTTCTTTGGAAAGCGAAGATTTCATTTCATCTATATTCACGGCGTCATACAGCACCCCGGTCTTGCAAAACTCTCCCGGCGTAAGAAACCGGCTTCGGGAAAATTCAGAGACGCATACTATCAAGTCGAAAAGACATTGGCCGTCAGCCGGCGCTATCCACTCCAGACTTTGGCTCCGATAATGACCGATAATCTTCGCGTCGGTAAATTTCCGGGTACCCCATACCCACATTTTTATATCGTGTCTCATCAAGTTCACATCAAGAACCTGAATGTTATTCTTCCGTATGAAGCGGGCGAGCTGAAGACCGAAAATAGCGCGTTTTAATAAATCGGAACCTTTCAACGGTTTTTTCCAATAATCGCCGCCCATCCACCATCTCCGCGACCTGTTTAACCATATTTTCTCGCAGTCAAGCGATTTATATCTTTCTTGATGAGGCCGTGGGTACGGGAAAACCAAAATAGGTTCATATTTCGAACGGTCAAGGTTGGATATGGCATTGAACAGCACCCGCTCGGCACCGGCGAAAACAGGACTGAAATCAAGATACGCGATTTTGACAATCCGATTATCCATAAACCAATGATTTTAAAAACGCCATGTAATTGTTTTTCATCACTTCCATAGAAAACAGGGACTCGGCTCTATGTTTCGCATGTTTAGACAAGATTGCAAGTGAAGCCGGGTCCTGATATAACTCCATGATTCTGTTTGAAAACTCATCCACGTTATCTTGTTCAACAAGATATCCGCTTTCTCCATTGACAATCAGATTGTCGGTAACTCCCGGCAGATGTGTTACCACAGGCACCGCGCCATTTATCATAGCTTCCGCGATCACCAATCCGAAAGCATCAATATGCGTGGGATAAAGAAATATCCTGGATTTGGCAAAATAGGTATATAAATCGTCATGAGGAATGACTCCCGGCATAGATACATATCCGCTGTCGATGCAATCTGCAAGTTCCGATTTCAGCCAATCTTTGAGAATACCACCACCGATGATTGTAATATGGAAATTGATATCGCGCCCTATAAGCCGCTTTATGATTTCCGGTAAAATCTTAACTCCCTTGTGTTCGTAAAGGACTCCGGCAAATACAATTTCGATTTTCTCACTTTCACATCGTAAAGAGTTATTGGAAGCACCATCCACTCCATGAGAGATTACCGATACGCGTTGGTGATACCTGTTGCCTGTATATTTATTAAACCGTTCCGCGATTCCACAAGTAGGAGCTATCCAGGCATCCACCTTTTCACCGTTTATCGCTCCTATACGATAAAAGTCATCCGTGTCGTTATGCAGAATATGTATGGCTTTGGCTTTACCCTTGCAGAGGGGAAGAATATATTGCGTAAGGGCGTTGTAATTGGATATAATGATATCAGGCTTAAAACGACGCGTGATGATTATGTTTTTTACATAATTGTTAATCTTTCCTGAAGTATCCGTAGAAATAAGATTTATGGCCGGACTGATTTCCCGCAACTCTGCCGCAGCATATTCATTATGAGAATTTCCGTGAGTCTCCGTAACAAGTATATCATTGTTATCCTTTAGAATCTTACATAAGGAGAACACATATCTTGTCAGGCCACTCCCGGGCGACAAAACCGGAACTGTAATAAGAATTTTCATAATAAGTATCAGATTCAGTTGCGAATTCGGTGTATCACACTCTCCAAGGCCCTGTAAATGTGAAGCAAGTCATGTTTACGACAAAACTGAAACAGTTTACCTCTATCCCCGGTACTCCATGATCCATCGAAATGGTGCAAAGAATAAATATTCTTCCGATAGTTTGTGTTGGTCAGATTGCAGAAATAATCCGTATTGAAGATCCTCGCGCCATTATTCAATTCCTGATTTTTATTCTCGCTTTTAAAGCCATGATTACGTCCTAAAGCTGTCGCCACGGCCTGCACGGTGCCTCCGGTTACTTGATTGATTTCATTTCTGAATGGCTTGTCATTGTAATATTCCAGGCATTCCTTTGCAAATTCGTTATGTCTGACACATCCGAACACCGAGGCATCTATGCTCAACCTAAATTCCCTGGCACCTTCCTGATATTCTATTCCGGCGAAGAAAGTGTTATCTAAAAAACAATCAAAACGCTTGAACACCTCTACATCCGTATCGAGATATATGCCACCTTCCGTATAGCAGGCATAAAAACGGCATACATCGGCTACGAAAGCCCACTTTTTCTCGGCGTAAGCCTGACGTACAAATGGAATGGTGCTGATGTCGAAGTTATCTTCATTCCATTCCTTGATCGTGTAGTCTGGCATCACACGCCGCCAGGACGCTATGCACTTGCGGATCAAGTATGGTTTCTTTCCACGCCCGAACCAACAATAATGTATCGTTTTAGGTATCATAAATCATTCTCCTTTATAAATCTTTTGAGATTTACCGGTTTCATACATGCATAACGTTTCACTCCACAACAGGCCAAAGCCCGTTTCAGGTATATTTTAAATCGGTTCAGGCCATACGACCAATGCTTGATTTGAATCCGTATATTGTTTTTTGTCGCTGATTCCCAAAAATAAGATTCCATAGGATGCGGCGTCGTTTCGGCAAACCAGGGCGGACATCCGGCATAGTGGATAATAACGGGATTTCTGGAAGCATCCACCAACTCCTTCCTATATCTCCTGACAAACCCTTCATGCCTATAGAATGCATCCATCACTCCATAATTAAGTGGAAGTTGCAACATCGTGTCATGACAAACAGCGTTTATCGAATCCTGATCAGGTGATTGCAGTCTTTCGAGATTGGTTCTTGCATAATCCAAAATCCGGTCTTTAGTATGATTCTCTCTCATATACTCCAGATTCATCATCAGAACACCCGAACAGACATACCTGTAATCTGACGGAAGATTCAACCGCCTGTACACTTCCATGTCCATAGCCTTGACATCCATGCAAGCCGCCATCGAATGTCCCGAAAGATCAAGCGCGAATATATTTTTCAAGCTGTTGGCGAAAGCTATATCGACATCGACATACAATATTTTTTGTATGTCGGGAAGTATTTCCGGAAGAGATATTCTGTACCACGCATGCTTGGTCCAGACTCCTAATTTTAAATCTTTCGTAAAATCATCTGATATTACGTGAAATTCGACATCCCCGCCACGCGACTTTATGAATATACTGATTTTTGATTTCAAGTCATCGGAAAAAGTATCTGACAGGATATGGATTCTCACTCCTTGTCCATGGTCTATAGATAAAAGCGAGCCGACGGATACAAGGCAGTAATCTACATAATTTTCAGTAACCGAGTAAGCGATGTCAATCATTTCCGTATATGTCGAATCAAGTTATATCAAGGAATAACAGTATTAACCGATATCGATTTCATTCCGGTTTTGTACCCAACAAGTATTTGGCTGTGAATGGAGAAAGGCGTAATATATGTCCCAATCCTAAAGACAATACCGTGAATATCAAGGCCAATACCGTCGCTATCAAGTATGACAAAACCGTGGAATTCAACTCAACACAATACTCTCCGATAAGTTCAAGATTAAGCGGAAGAAAGAAGTAATGCAGAAAATAAACGTCGATGGATCTTCGTCCGACAAAGCTTAAAAACCGCCCTGTCCGCGAAGATGTCGATAATTGAGGCACCCTTTCAAAACAAAACCAAATAACCATTAGGGACAGCGTGTTTATTATTAGAGTTGTCGGCACGGAGAAATACCTCAGAAAGCCCATGTCATATTTATAAAAGAAAATGTTTGCGATAAAACATGCTATAATCATGACACCCCATCTTACGTTTTGTAGCACCCAATCCCTATATTGGTAAATAAGGTATCCAATCACCAGATACGGATAATAGCAGTATAACTCCAATGAAAATAATCCCATTATTGGGTAGGTATCAGTAAGTTTATATGCTACTTGAGCGGCATATGCGATAATCAAGGCTATAAGCAGATGTACACCGTTGCGAACAGAGTCTCTTTGAAGCCGATTTAGCAATTTACATTGCAAACAAAATATCAATAGATAAGCAAACAGAAGATATGTAAACCAATATCCTTCTTTATATGGAGCAAAAAGAGTCGCAGTGTAATTCAGGGGTCGAACCCAACAATAAATTGACATCATAATGACGGCCGGGACAACCAAATGGATCAGTTTCTCCCTGAATATAGTTTTTAATGGTTTAGTTAACAACCCACCTGCAAAGAAACCACTTATCATAACAAATAGAGGAATTTGCAAAACCCAATTTAATCTATAGCTAAATGGAGTTTCATAGTGGAAACACATAATATAAACATGCCAAATTACCACCATAATCATGGCAACACCACGCATGGCATCGACATATTGAATTCTCTGCGCGCTCATATATTCCTTATAAAGTTAAATCTTTCAAGTGTGTAAAATCAACAACACGATTTTTATCGAGATGCTTCTTATATTCTTTCACTCCCAAACGGGCCAACAGTCGTTTTACAGCAATAATGACTTTGTCCTTTGGAGAATATATACTGACCGGGTGAATGCCTCCGATTATATTTGCATATTTCCAAAAAACGTCATGGTAATAGTGTCTTCGGACTTCCTTTTTCCATGGATTGCATCCGGCATAGTGAATAATGCGTGGATCTTCAAGTATTTCAGCAACCTCTTCCGTATGTTGGCAGAAGAAATCTTTATCCGAAAGGAACGGAGCTAAAATATCATACTTCAAGGGAAGATGCAATGTACTTGAATGGCACACACAATTTATCGCATCTTGGTCCGGGAAATTGATAATTTCAGAATTAGCCTTCGCAAAGTCAAAAATCTTTTTTGCCAGATCATTTTTTCTGAAATAATCAAGATTCAACAGCATGACTCCCGAACAGACATAGCCATACTCATAAGCATATCCTAAGCGCCTGAATATACCTTTGCCGAAACTCATGATATCTTTACATCCCGCAAGAGAATAGTCAGTCATATCCAAATCAAACAGATCTGTTATCTGACCGGCTATAATTGTGTCGGTATCGAGATAAAGGACTTTTTTTATCTCATCATCGAGTAAATTCGGTAGAAATAATCTATACCATGCAATTTTGCTCCATCCATTCAGAGACAGATTCTCAATCAGGGAATCTGGAATATCGTAAAACCTTACAGCACCATTATACATGGCACAAAACCGGGTTATGCGATTCTTGCTCGTAATTGTCAGGGAATCTGTCAATATGTGAAAATAGACCTTTATGTCACTATTATTTCTCAACAGAGAGAGCATCGACACGATACAATAATCTACATATCGCTCATTTATCGCATAGGATATATGTATCACAGCAATTATCTTAGATGAAGTGCTTTCAGCAACTTTTGCACGTTTGTAGAGAATATCTTATATTCATATTGCAAATTATTTGCTTTGCAATAACGAAACAATTTACCACGCCAATCCGCTATCTTAATCCATGACTGACTGTTGCAATGATAGAAAACCGGATGAGGGAATCTGGAGTATTCCGAATTTCTGATATGTCCGGTACCCAATATCTTTATCCCATCGGCAAGTTTAACCTCATCGGGAGACCTCTTCCAGCCATAATGATCGATAAATACCGGAGTTATGACATCCGGAGCCGGAGTCATTTCATATTTGCCGTCGGGTTTTATAAATGGTTTTGTTTCGTAATGCAACATGCATTTACGAATGTCTTCATTACCCGGTTCCGATCCCATGATAGCCGCCTCCAGCCAATATTTGATTTCTTCACCGGACCTATATTCCACACCTGTGAAAAACTTTAGTTTATGAAGTTCATCAAAACGTTTGTATACAAGCACATCACTATCGAGATAGATACCTCCATAATGATATAGGGCATAAAGGCGGATATAGTCAGATGCAAAAGCATATTTCCTATGAGCCAACGCCTCTTTAACATATGGAACACTATCAAAATCAAATGAATTTGCGTCCCAAAGTTTGATCTCATAATCAGGTAACCGCTTCTTCCAGCTTTTAATGCATTTTTCAATAAGCGGAGGGTACTCGTCACCCGAGAACCAGCAATAATGTATAATTTTAGGTATCATTTCAAATTGCTGTTTTTTGATTCATGAAAAGAATGTTTTTTCTTGGCTACGGTTATTGAAGTGATTTAAACTTTTTGCGTAAACTTAAAATTATTGAAGAAGTGTTTACTTCGCGCTTAATCTTCTTCAATATTTTGGCATCTTTTCCTTCTTTCTTCAGTCGCTATGCCCGCATAGCTCCATCATCAAGAAGAAAAATCTGCTCAAAATCTTCAAGAACCTTAAGCGCGAAAAAAGTTTAAATCACTTCATTTATCTGGACAAACGCATTCTTCTGTCATCATCCGCATTCAAGATACAATCTATGATGTTTTGGGATGCTGACTTGCCGAAAGGAGGAGTCAGATACTTCTCTTTAAAAGAAATTCGTTCATAAAGTTTCGTATCTTTTCCCTCCATTACATTATTGATGAAGTTTTCGATGTCTTCCAGGTTCCAACCCTGATAATGCAAAGAAAGAGCTTTCTTATACTGACAATTGAATGTCTTTTCAAGGTGATTATCTTTGAATAGATACATAACCGGCTTGTCGGTATACAAGTATTCCAGAATAAACGACCCGCAGTCATGAATCATGGCGTCGGAATATTGAAACAAACCGGTATATTTACCAGGTTCATACTGGCTCCATTCCACATCTTGCCATCTTGAATAATACTCTTCCGTACGTTTTTTACCCCAAAGAGCTATCAGCTTGTCTTTCAGAAGAGGATGGGGCTTAAACGCCCATTGTATCCTATCGGAATATTTTTCGGCCAATCGCAGCATCGCTTCTCCGAAGTCCAGAAATGTGGATGATATCCATTCATTATCCGGATTAATCGAATGATGAGGAGCATAAATTATGCGTTTTTTACCTTCCGAGGCTTTCCATGGATCATCAATCTCATCAGTCGGAATCAACAACTCATCCATCATGGGCAGTCCCGTAACATAGATATTAGGCCTCTTGGAAGTTACAAGAGGAGCATATTCCGCCGCAAGTTCCCGGTTCTCATAGTATATCTGCCAACATTTATGCAGATATGGCCAATCATAAGCCCACGGTTCAATAGAACTACGGAATCCGTAGGGGATATGAGCGAACAATGTCTTATGATATTTCAACAGGCATTTAAGCCCCAGGAAAGTTTCACCGCGATATTGTTTCTGAAAAAATACTATGTCGGGATAACAACAATCCCATACATCCTGACTCAATCCGTCTATTTCAAGATACCTGTAACCTTTCGCATTGCAATACCGGCGCAAGTTTACAAGATCATTCTCTTCCGCATTTTGGCAAATGATAAGTATAGGCTCGAAACGTGGATGTTGAATCATGAGATTATACAGGCCCTCCGTTTTCCACGCTCCAAGATTCTCTATTTTAAATGCTACCTTTATGACAGATTGTTTTCTTAACCTTCTAATACGGAAATAATAATATATCTTGTAATATAGAATATTGAATATCAATTTGTTTAGACTCTCCATAGCGGAACGGATTCTTTCAGATGACATAATAGCGTATGTATTATGAGGCGTTGCGGGCAATGAAGTGATTTAAACTTTTTTCGTGCTTAAGGTTCTTTAAGATTTTGAGCAGTTTTTTCTTCTTGATGATGGAGCCATGCGGGCATCGCGACTGAAGAAATAAGGAAAAGATGCCAAAATATTGAAGAAGATTAAGCGCGAAGAAAACACTTCTTCAATAATTTTAAGTTTGCGCAAAAAGTTTAAATCACTTCAATAACCGTAAGCTAATCTATATTATTTGATTTCTAAAAATCTGTATGTTACTTGAATAATTTCCTATTCCATTCTTGAAAATAGAGGAAGAGCCGGCCACGAACAGATCCGCGCCTATGTCGCGCAGTATCCTCGCATTCTCGAACGTAATGTTTCCATCAACCTCAAGAGTTATGTGGTCGGCTTTTTCAACATCTAATAATTTAACTACTTTTTCGGCCTTACGGATGGTACTCGGAACAATCTGCTGACCGGCGAATCCCGGATTGACCATCAGAAGATTTATACCGTCTATATACTCCAACACCTCTTCCAGCGCATTGACCGGGGTGGCCGGATTTATCGCCAGATATTTTTTGCAACCATAAGGAGTAAGCCAGTCCAATACCCTTTGGACCTGAAAACTGCTTTCATAATGTATAGACACTATATCCGTAGGCCGGATTCCGATCCATTGAATCTTATATTCCGGATTTTGAATCATCAGATGCAGGTCCAACGGTATGTCGGTAAGCGCGCGCAGTCCACGTATATAATCCACACCCAATCCGAAGTTCGGCACAAATGCGCCATCCATCATATCGATATGCAGATACTCCACCCCTTCGGACTTGAAGATAGAAAGAGTTTCTTTCAGATTTATCAAATCCGAACACATCATAGAAGCTGAAATCTTGCCTTTTTTCAGTCGTTCCATAAAGTCATTACTTTGCAATATGGTTCCGTATGATTTTTCATCAAAGCCAGAGCTGACATCAGCTCGTCAGAATCGAATTTATGCGTGATAAGACTTTTAAAAAAGTCCGGATCTGTTTCAATGAATTTTGATACTTCAGTCCAATCCGAATCGTTAATTCCATCAAACGACGAGTTCCATGTGCCCTTGACAGAAAGCTGCTTACGGAGAATCATCCAATACGCATCTTTGGGCAAGGCTATATCACTTGCAGGATTACCCATCAAAACGATATTAGCACCCGGGGCCGCGATTTTAAAGGTCGCAGCAATCGTCTCTGAGAATCCCACGGCTTCCAGCACTGAATCGTACCTGTTATTGTCGGTCGTATTGATTATATCATATTTTAAATTGAACCGCTCGATCAGATTTCTTTTCGCCTCCGAACGTCCTATTATCGTAACGTTCTTGCAGCCACGGATCTTTGCCCATAATCCGGCCGCTATACCGATCATGCCGGTGCCGACTACCGCGAACTCCGCATCATGATTTATCTGACATAACTTTATCGCGTGTAAAGCTACCGCGAGGGGTTCCAGTAAGGCGGATACCTCAAACGGAACATCGGAACTGATCGGAACAAGATTCCACAATGGGACCGCAACGTACTGAGCGAAACCTCCATCGCGCCGGGACCCGAGATAGTCGTAATGACCGCACATTTCATATTTCCCGCTTTCACATTGCTTACAGTGCCTGCAAGGTATCAATGGGGAAACTCCGACATGCTTGCCGATTAATGATTTGTGCTCATCAGAATTGACTGAATAAACGATGCCTGAAAATTCGTGACCGGGGACGGTCGGGAAATGATATGTACCATTTGTGAAAATCCGCGGTATATCTGAACTACATAAACCGCAAGCCCTCACCTTTACAACCGCCCAATTCTCGGGACATTCGGGCATCGCGACTTCCTCAAGTTTCAGGTCATTGACCGCATTAAGATTATATGCCTTCATTTTGACAGACGATATTGGTGAATGAAATCAAATCTTCAGGTGTGGTAATTTTAAAGTTAAGAGGATCACCTTTTATCATCGTGCAGTTCAGACCGAACCGGAATGCCATTTCGGTACTGCCGTTAATACTGTTTATTTGTTCGGGAGTGGCTGCTTTATGAATCTTAAGGTATGGGTTAAAACGAAAAGCTTCCGGGGCCTGACCACACCATAATTCTTTGCGATCGAGCAAAGAATCCACACTTTTCCCGTCGGCACTGCGGTATATCGTGTCCTTGGCGGGAACAACAGGCATGACCGCATCATACTCATTGCATTTATCAATACAATCCGTAATCAAACCGGCTGAAACCAAAGGACGGGCGGCGTCGTGGATAATCACGATTTCAGTCTTGTCTTGGAATTTCTCTTCAACTTTCAATAATCCGTTATAGATTGAATCCTGCCGTGTTATCCCCGCGTCGGCAAAATAAATCGGTTTCGAACCGGAAAATCCACCGATGATCTCTTCCACGAAATTTATCCAATCTTGCGTGCAGACCACAATAAGGCCATCAATTTTTTTGTGATCAATGAAAGTTTCAAGACAATAACTGATGACCGGTTTCCCACTGACAGTGAGATACTGCTTCGGAATCTCCGAGCCTATTCTCGTTCCGCTTCCTCCCGAAAGCACTATGCCTATATTCATATATGATTGTGTGTTAAGATACAGCTCCTGACCTGTATTTCATTATTGATTTCATACCGAATGAAATCGGATTTAAAACAATTCCAAATTGTTTTATTTGCGATACCAAATAGATAGAATATACGATACAAAAGGATACAACCACTAACGTTCCTATATCATGAGGAAGATGATATGCTTTGGCTAAATATGCATAACATTTAACCGGCAATAGATGCAGCAGGTATATCGGAAGAGTGGACGATCCTATTTTAGCTAAAACAATATTGGATCTAATCAGACTCCACATAACCATACTGATTGAAAAACCAAGCAGCAATACAAACAATCTAAGAAACACATCACAAAACGTGGTATAAGGCCGATTGTAATAAAAAAACCAACGCAATTCATCAACGTTTCTACCCTCGGATTTAATAAGGAGATAGCAACCGATAATCAAAACAGGAATTAATGCGAGTAAAACGATGCGATTCAACTTAATCCGATTGGTTTGCATATATAATCCGATAACAAAGAAGAATGCAAATGAAAGAATTCTTTGTATGGACAATTCGTTTTTCAGCGGCAAAACTCCGGCAATTAAAGCTACACATAATGCTATAAATAGTGACAATGTATCACATTTGTAATTGCCGAATATCAGATACCCCAGGATTCTCCAAATGATCAATGCCCATAAATACCACATTATATATGGAGGAGAGATAAGATCGTTGTATGTTAACGGTGCATATTCAATCCATCTTAAAAACTGGTATATGAAGAAATAGACGATAAAAGTTTCAGTCAATTTGAGCGATGAGGTTTTCAGCTTTTCTATTTTTTGACCGGGCTTAAACAGATATCCGGAAATTATAATAAAAAGAGGCATATGGAATGAGTAAATAAGATTATAAACAATTATATTTACTCTATCCGTTAAAAATGGCTCCAATAAATGGCCAAATACCACAAGTATTATCAGAATTCCTTTTATTGTATCGATCCTATGATCTCTATTTTGATTACAACAGAAACCACACCCCGGAACTGAAACATTGCCATAGGACAAGGAAATAAGGTGACGTTTATTTAAACTCCTCGTATTGAACATTTCAGACTGATTTTCAAATAGCACCCCGGATTATAAGATATTAAACCGCAATTTCCCGGGAAGTTTGTTTATATATGTCTGCAGCATCGGCGCCACGTGACTATGAAAGATAGAATCTTTACTGGTTTTTAAAATCCATATATAACAAATTGTGCTGACGCTCGCGCCGACAATCAGGCTGAAAATATGCCAAGGACAGAAGTATGCGAGAACCAGGGAAGGGATACAAGCCAAACCTGAGTAAAGGAAATATGGCGAAAAGTCTTTCCACTGCTGCCAATAACCCAGTCCGAAGAGTTTGCCCGTATAGTATGTGTTAATAACAACCGCTATCTGAGTATATATGACTTTCGATATGCATATCGCCACAACGCCGAAAGGTATCGATGAGAAAAGAATGATGCACCCTATCGTTTTCTTGATAATCTCAAGACGAAGAAAAAGATCCGAGCGACCCTTGACTTGCAATAAATTGAGATTCAAACTGCATATCGGATCGAAGACAATCGCGAATACGAAAATTTGAGCGAAAATAATCGCAGACTCCCATTTTGCGGTAAGGAATCCTAAAATCCAAGGCCTTGCCAAAGACCCTATAAGTAAGCATCCGAACACCACAATCATCATTATAAGCGATATGTATGTGCGGTATACTCTTATCAGACGTTCGTCATCATTCTGTATCCTGGATAGAATAGGGAAAGTAACACGAGTTACAATATTGGTAGTCAGCCTTACAGGCATAATCGCCAGTTCAGTACCACGGCTATAATAACCCAATGCCGCCGGTGAATAGAACTTACCGATCACTATAGTGGTGAATTCACTATAAACCGTATTTATAAGACCCGATATCATAAGCTTGCTTCCGTAGCCGAATAGCTGACGAAAAGATTTCCGGGAGAAGCGGAGAAGGAATTTAGAAGGACGCAGGGTCCATAAAAGAATCATTCTTAACGTGGTACTGCTCAAGCCCTGCCATACCAACGCCCACACACCATAACCGCAGTAAGCGAGAACGAGACCTAAGATTCCTGAACTTACGGCACAAATGAAATTTATCTTCGCATCTGTCTTGAAGTCAAGGGCTATGTATATTTTTGTCCCCGGTATTATACCTATAGTGCCAAGTATCAGATTGAGACTCATTATCGGCACTATATCTGTCAGAATTGGCTGATGAAAGAAATCCGCGATCAATGGAGAGCATGCAGTCAATGCCGCAGCCAACAAAACTGAAACTCCAAAGCTGAAATAGAATGCCGTATAGAAATCATCTTCCGTACGGTCTGTTTTGCGAACCAGCGCATTGTTGAATCCACTGTCGATAAGCGTCTGCGATACAGTGAAGAATATGCCCACCATTCCCACGAGACCGTAGTCCGCGGGTGTAAGCAGTCGGGCGACCACAAGTCCCAGCAGAAAGGTTACTCCCTGGATGGAGAAACGTTCTATGGCCGACCATTTGACGCTACTGATGGTCTGTTGCTTTATCTCACCCATTTTGTTTTTACAGTTTTGAACTCAATTTGAGGTTAGGGAGTATGCGATATTACCGATGATTTCGTTAAGGAGTGTCTGCCAATCAAGCGCAGTGCTCCACGAGGGAATGAAAGAACGAATTGTAGCTCCACTCGGTGGGATGGGCAAACCGATGGCATAATAGGCGGGACTGGCACCATACGCTTTGAAGCTGTCAAGTGAACGGCGTATATGTTCGGCATTAGTGATGACTACGCAGTCTGAGACCGGAATCCCGAGTTGTTTAAGCAGAGCCGTCGAGTTTATGGTATTCTCACGAGTGTTAAGCGATTTTTTATCGAGAATTATGGAATCTGACGGTACTCCCAAGCGTTCCATAATATTCAGGAAATCCGAAGAGGTGTCAGCACCATCCGGGAGAGTTTGTATCGAAGGATCGCCGGTAATCAGCAACTGCTTTACTTTACCCTCCCGATATAGAACTATAGCGTCAATCAACCTCGCACCCCTGTTCTCGATGAAACTTAGAGAGCCTGTGGCAGGATCAACAGACGAGAAACCACCCATTACGATAGCCACTTTGTAGGCCTTGTCAGGCTTCATATCAGTCTGAGGAAAGTCTTTCAGCCGCTGGTAGTTTATATAATCAAATATCAAAGGATTTGTGAAGAACACGAAAATCCCACATGCAATAACGAAAAACACCTTTCGCCATCGACGTGATCGCAGGCAAATGCCAAGAATTAGCGCCAGTCCTATCCACGAGATCGGGGATATCAGAAAGAACTTGACAATCTGTATAACAGTAAACACCTGACAAATTAAATGTTATTCAATCATAAGCAATATAAGTAAGTGTTCAAATTTAACCGATAGTAAGTGTTTTGGTATCTTTTATGCTTTCTACGGTTTCTTTTTGGCCACTTACGGATTGTCATTCAGTCGGATATGTTTAGATCCTCCTTCCCTCCGCACCGTAATAGCCTCAAAAATAAACTCGCATAAAACATAAATTAAATTTGAACACTTCCTTATGATTGCATTTGTTTTGTCTTACCATTTTACATCGCGGTGTTTGGTTTTTGAGTCATAGCCATAGTAGTTGCCATACGAGCCGTAATGGTAGCCATAATGATACCCGTAGCGATGGTAACCATATCCACTGTTAATGTCGGTACCATTAAGGAGGATCGCCATGTTCTTATAACGTTTTTGGTCGTAGTATTCCTGAATGGTTGAAAGTTCGTCTTTCTCAAGAAGTCCGGCGCGGACGACAAATAGCGTTATATCGGCCAGGCGATTGATTATCTTGGCATCGGTTACGATCTCAACCGGAGGGCAGTCGAGTATGATGTAGTCATAATCAGCCTTGACAGTATTGATAAGCAAGTCAAGACGACGACTTGATAGAAGTTCAGATGGATTCGGAGGAACTGTTCCTACCGCTATCACGTCTAAGCCGGATGTGTTTGCGGCTTCCGTATGAATTATTTCTTCAATGCCGGTTTTACCAATCAAGTATTCCGTGATTCCAGTGTCGGGACGGCCTACAAGTTTTGACAATGAAGCTTTGCGGATGTCAAGGTCTATAAGAAGCGTTTTTTTACCTTTGATAGCTAAGACTTTGCCGAGATTACCGGTTATAAATGTCTTACCGGAACCAGCATTTGACGATGTGACTACAATGACTGTGGCATTATGTCTGTCAGCATTGTCATCCGAATTATCTTCCGGTTCGACCATGTATTCCAAATTGGTACGCAATACTCTGAAGGCTTCATTGATGCTGTTTCTGCTTGATTCCTCTACCACCATCGCGCTTTGCTCTGTCTTGTTCTTTTTCAGGCGTTCAAGCCCGCGTGGTTTACGAATAGCGGATGGTATCTCTCCGACATACGGGATATCGAGTGAGGCCAAATCCCGTTTACCTCGGATTTTTGTGTCGAGCATTTCTCGCATCAGAAGTATGACCGCAGGAATTGCCAATCCAAGAGCGAAAGCAATAAGCATAATGTTCGTGCGCGAGGGGAAGGTAGGAACTGTCAGTCCGTCGGGCTCTCCCATCATACTGGTATTATATGCGGTGAAAGCCTGGGTAAGTTCATTCTCTTCACGTTTTTGCAGTAAGAAAAGATAAAGCGATTCCTTGACCTTTTGCTGACGTTCTACGCTCAGCAGATACCTCTGCTGGTTGGGAGTAGACGAAATCTTACTTGTCGCAACTGATTGTTGCTGGTGCAAATTGCTCATCTGCAACCGAAGAGTCCCGATATAGGAATCGATAGAAGCAAGCATAGTTCCCTTCAGGGTTCTGAGAGCCTGCGTCCGATCTTTGATAACAGGGTTGTTCTCACTGGATGTTTCCAGCAATCTGTTACGTTCAATCACCATCGTGTTGTATTGCCCTATCAGCGAAATTATGTCAGCGTTGATGAGGCCGGTATTGGTGGGAAGGGTCTGATCAAGAGCCTCGGAATTCAATTGGCGACGAATCAGCTCTGCGACAGATCGCTGGTTGGCTATTTCTGCAATCTGAGACTGAGCGTTTGCTGACTGAGACATATACATAGAGGTTGCGGCGTCAATGTCAGGCATCTGGTGTTCGGATTTATATGAAGAGATGTCTGAGTCAACGTTGCCAAGCTCTTTCTCAATCACTCCGAGACGTTCGTCTATGAAACGAGAGGTGGAAACGGCAATCTGATTCTTTTCTTCTATCCAACGCTCATTGTAAACCTGAATCACCGCGTTAAGTATATCGTCTGCCTCGCCTATTGAGGGACGGGTGATTGATATGTCTATTATAGACGATTTCTCAGACCTGACGACAGCCGCAAGTAAAGATGCCAGACCTTTCGCCACCAATTTCTCGCTTGAATGAGAGTAATGCAGCTCTTTGTCAAGATACTCTTTCCCATTCCATTCAGGTTTTATAACGGAAAACTTATGCTTTCCGAGTTTTATCGTATCACCGAATGACGTTCGTGCTGTTCCTGCAACCTTCTTCCCATTGTCGACAATATCATAAATAATGACTGAATGATCAGGGAGCGCTCTGAAATTGAACGACAGTTCAAAGTCGCCCAACGAATCGGCTACCGAAAAAACAACTGGGGAATGCTTGTACACCGGATTGTAACGGAATCCCTCCTTAATATTATAGGAATCATTAAGATTGAGCCGATCGACTACCTTAGCCATCAATGCCGGAGACTTGAGGGTATTTATTTCGTTTTCTAAGTTCACCTTTGCTGAGGCGATGCCGAACTCCGACATGTCGACCGATGTGCTTGAGTTGCCACCCTTGGATTCATCTTTAATCATAATAGATGCCGAACGGGTGTATAGCGGAGTGGTCTTCAGAATATACAACGCTCCCGCCGACAAGGTTACGATGAGCGACAGCACAAACCAATACCATTTGGATAAGAGGAGAGCGACTATGCTTTTTAGATTCAATCCGGAGGATTCAACCCTTGATTTGCGCGAGACGACCGAATTTGAAGTAGTATCTGAAATAATTTCCATTGCAAAAGGTTAAGAACGTGTTTGAATTTCAACACTTACTTATAGGTTTACTTAAAGATCAAGATCGCCATGGTAGAGACAAATGATGCGATAGACATCCACAAGCCGATGGATTTCCAGTCATTGGGGTTGTCTGCGGCCTGGCGGGCTATCTTCTTATCAGGCTTCACATAAATTATATCGTTTTGCTGGATATAATATACGGGGGAATTGAATATATCCTTATCCCGAAGGTCAACAGTATGTTTAGTGCGTGTCCCGTTCTGCTCTCGTATCACTATAATTTCGCGCTCTCCATTTGGTGTTAAATCACCTGCCATTGAAATCGCTTCAAGAAGCGTCATTCTATCATTGGTTATTTCATATGTCCCTGGTGAGCCTATGGCTCCCAACGCAGAAAAATGTAGATTCGCAAATTCTACAATCACGGCCGGGTCAGTAATTAAATTTTCTTTAATCAAACGGTTAGCGATATATTCGCTGATTTCAACGCGAGAGAGACCTTCAACATGAATCTTGCCCAAAACAGGGAATTTAATATCACCTTTATTATCAACCGTGTATGTCAAAGTTTGAGAATTGCCACCTGATTCCTGCGACCTTTTAAGATTGAACAGTGAAGCAAGTTCCGGTTCTTTACAGGAAACTATGATGGAAAGTTTATCCTGAGGTTGAACTTTGATTTGGTTGAGGTTATGAATAACATCAGATTGATCATATTGATCATTCTGCATATAAACCAAATCTTTGCTTGTTCCGCAAGAAGACACGAATATCGTTGATAAAATAAAAACCAACAGAATTTTCGTAGATTTAATAATTGATGTCATTATTTATAGATTTTAATTCCTGTCATACGTAATACTTTTATATGAGTCTTGGTAAGACCATGTTATCGCTTATGCCGATACAGGAATAATATTGTTATATTTACTCGAAATAGAAAAAAGTCGATGACTCTTTCAGAACCCCAGCATCCTATTCCAGTTTTATAAATTCAGGTTGGACCTCGACAGCCGCGGCAACGAAGTTAGGTATAGAAACAATCAGACGCCGTTTTCTCATCCCTCTTACTGATAGCAGGTATCCTTCAAATCCATCAAGGGCACCGCCAATTATGTGAACCTTCTTCCCTAACATCGCCTCTGTGAGGTCTCCCGGCATAAAATATTTGGGATTTTCCGTGTTGCTTACAGCGAATATGAACATCTGCATGCAATCATCGGGAATAACAAGGGGTTCGTTAACGGTTTTGCCTTTGCTATAACGATATTGGAGTCGGGGAATTTTCCGAACGTGCGAATCAAGAATATTCTTTTCTTCGTGAACGAAAAGCAAATCCTGAATAACCGGAACATTCCTTATCTGCTTACGGCCACGGATTGTCATGATCATCTCTTTCATGGGAGTGAACACTTTCACCCCGCTTTCCGAGAGCGTGTGGTGGGCCATGATATTGGCGTTTCTGCGGCTGAGATCCCGCATCGCAAACCATTGCTTTTTCGGAGGGTTGGAAGACATAATATCAATCTAATTTTTAATATAGGCAATTCTCCAAGTCCTGCTTGATTTCATATATTTATGATTAACAAGCAGTTACTAATAGTCTCCAAAAAGAATACGAAGTTGATGCCAACATTTGGCTTCCCATACTTCTTAACCATTCCTATAAGGTCATGGACATCTATAGTTATGTAAATTCTGTCAATCTCTCTGCAAGAGATTGACATTCGAAGTGCAATTATTTGATATAGTGATATATGAGGTATGAAAATATCATCATTTGCAAAACATCAGTTTGCAATCGGCTTTATGGCAATCTTATCATTCAAAAAAATATATGGTCTAAGTTGTCGCTATATCAAATAATTTGAGTAAATTTGCACTTCGAATGTCAATCTCTTGCAGAGAGTCTGACACGTTTGCAAAGCATAATGGTTGGTTCCGCCATCATATATTCCGGACGACTTAGACTTATATCTTCAACAAAAACCGGAAGCCGACAGTCTCTTAAAGATGAATTGTCAATTAATCGAACATTTATATTCTATCTGTAATATCATCTACCAAATTTATTATTCTCTCGTTGGCATTATCTACCATTGATGAATCAAGAGCGCTCAGGTAAATCCGTGTCGTAGCCTCCGAATCATGTCCCATAGCTTTACTTATAGTCGAAAGAGGCACTTCAATCTGTTGCGCTATACTTGCCCATGCATGGCGTGCAACATACATAGTAAGCTTAGTTTCGAGACCAAGCATTTTCCCAATTTTCTTAAGATTCCTGTTTACACGGTGATAAGCATTATGATATTGACTTTCTGCATCTGCATTATCATCTGTTATGATAGGAAGAAGATATGAAGAGCCTGATTTTCCCAATCTCTCCATTATTATGCGGGTCTGGGTAGCTATCTTTACCTGTATCTGCTGCTTTGTCTTTTTACGGCGATAGGTTATCACACCCTCATGCTCATCGCTCTTTTTAAGATAGGCCATATCAACAAATGACATACCTCTTGTATAGAGAGCAAACATGAAGATATTTCTGGCATAGTCAAGTCTGGGTGAGCCGGAAAGGTCTAATTTCCTAAGTCGACACAGTACATCGAGAGATAAGGCCCTCTTCTTGGTTTTATCTACCCCCATGTAAACATGCTTGAATGGATTCCGCGGTACTTCATGGCCACAATCCACTGCTTTTGTTATTACGGAGCGTAAATTACGCATATAAAACGAAGTGGTATTTCGGCACAAACCACGTCTAAGCAGGAATTCCTCGTATCCCATCATAAGGATCGAATCGAAGGCTTCCCATGCCACATCATCGTTATTGGTAAAACGTAAAAAACTATTGAGAGAAATTTCATACCTTTTGGCCGTTGTCATTTTGCCGTACTTTCGCATATCCCCTATCAGTTTCCGAGCGAACGAAACCACTCCACCAACCGCAGCCTGATTGGTGAACGCAACCACCAATTCTTCCGCAGTGTAATCCTTGCCTCTCTGTTCAAGCGCATGGGCAATGGCATTGAATTTCGAAAGACCATTATGAAGTTCATGCGATACTTTTCGCAGAAAAACAGCTCGTTCCGAGTCAATATTCTCAGAGAGTATCACTGATGCCGTCTCTTCATTCCATTCCTCACGCATTATATGAAATGAAGTGTAATATTGTTTCACCATCCGTTTGCGGATTATCTGGTAAAACAGCGTGCCTTCATTGCCTCGTATAACCGATGGGCGAAACTTAACTACTATTGATGTCATATTCCGTAATGTTTATAGGTTTTACAAATTGAAGTGGCAGAGAAACTTCAGCAATATTAGTAAATACTCCAAGAGCCTGATTAATAAAAAAGTCAATACTCAGACCATGGCTTCAAGTATTGACTTTTTTATTAATCAGGCTCTTATTTCCTACACTTGTATATACCTCAGAACCAATTCCTCCGTTTCTTTGGACATTTGGTCTTTACAATATCGTATCCCCGTTTTACGAGAGCATATATTTCCGGATCAGAAATATCTCCGTTAAGGTCAAGTCGAATCCAATGACGAAGGCCGTGATTCAATGGTTCGCCAACCGACAAATGGTTCATGCGGATCGCTTCGACTTCATCGGGAGTGGATTTTACGGTAACCGATATAAAGTCGTTCATATCCACATAACAGAACATATGGTCGTGAACATAGAATACGAGAATGGAATCATAACGACGGGCAAACTTTCCGAAAGGAGTCTTCTCCGTTACGCCTTCCATTGCCAGACAATATTCTCTGAAATCCTCGACATTCATTTCCGGAACCTTGAGATGCAATACAAACCGGAACTAAAACAGTCTCGGAATCATTTTATTTCAGTTTTTGCCTTGCGCAACAAGATACATTCGGCCGGAGCAGAACCATTCAGTCTCACGACAGAATCGTTCTGAACCTCTATTGTGGATATACGTGGAAGAATACGACGCAAGGCATCTTCCGTATCCATATTCTCACAGGCCATTTCCGTCATAGCACCCTCTCCGAGCGCGATAGAGTCTCCCTTGACTGTATATGAACCAGCGATAGAGTTACAGTTCGTCATGATGAAATAAGTGCTGTCATCAAAAACCACATACTGACGTGCACCGGGGACAGCTTCATCAGGGCGCACATAGTCGGAATCGTTGAACACTATGTTTTCAATAAACCATTGTCCCTGAATAGCGGCATTTGTATTTTTCGGTTGTGTTTCACTGCCGTCTGCTTGCCCTTTTGTTTCTTTTCTTCCGGAACATCCGATTGCCATCACTGATAATAACGCGGCAACAGCAATGAGTGTCATGTCTTGAATCTTCATAAAAAACAATTTTACCAACAATTTAAAGAATATTTCATCCTAATAATCTCATACAAAAATATTAAAAATAGGTCAAATATCATTAACTTTACAAACAGAAATTGAAACAGGTTCGAAGCGCAGGCTCGCAAAGACAACGATACTTGCCACAGAATAGTCTCATAAACAATACAGAGCCATTTAAACAATACAGAGCCATTCCATATTCCATCAAGATGATATATCGGCTCATTACTCGGCATATTCAAAAAATGACAATCAATACTGATACCGAAGAACCTGTCGGTTGCTGTGGAATAATGTTCTCAGGCAGCCTCCGCTCATCTGCCATGAAACATGGCGAGGACGATTCTCCCGAAGGTCTTTTGGGGCTGTTTCCGCCAAGAATGGTAGTTAAATCCAAACGACTTTCTTAGAACTGGTTGTTTGCCATTTTTATATCCATAAGCGAAATATGTTCGTTACGGTAACGGGCATTGGGATTCTTTTCACCATTCCGCAAAAAGGGATCATTCTCGTTTTTCACAAACCGGATTGCCTTCTGAGGACAATTCTGTATGCAGGCAAAGCAAAATTCGCAGTTCCCTTCGGTCTTGATTCCTTGCGATGTAAAACGGTAATTGCCCTTCGGACAAACGTTAATACAAGCACAGCAACCAATACAAGCATCCGTGATTGTGAAATATTTTTCGCTTTGCAGCACAAATCCGATTTCGGGATTAATCCCGGTTCGTTCCAGAAAACCTTGATGCTGTTCTCGTTCTTCGTCCGTAACAGGTTCATGCCAATGTTTTCGAGAAAAAATATCGCCACCGATTCTATCAAGATTCTCCGGGAGGTGCTTGTCAATCAGTGTCTGCTCATTCATGTCGAAGTTTGGAAGCCAATTATCGACCATTACAAGCGTGTTGATATAGTCAAACGCCACACCGGCTTGCCGTGAAATATTATCCCATATTTCCACTGCATTGCATTTGCGGTTGCCGTAGGTTAAGACTGCAAATTTGTAATCTGCTTTCAACTTTGCCTTTTTGATGAACTCACGCACCATATTAGGCGGCATGTGTCCGTAGATGGGATATACAAATCCAATTTCATCCGCCTCAATTTCGATGTCGTCTTGTTTCATCAGCTGAGGTATGCTCATCAACTCGGAGTCCTTTCCTCCGAGTTGACGAGCCACATACAGACAGTTTCCTGTGCCTGTGAAATATAAAATAACCCTAAGAAAACATCTCAAAAAATCCTCTTCGGGTGAATAGAAGTTAAATCCAAACAGGCTCTTACTGTAAAATAGGGATAACAGTTGTATTATTAAGTTTTATTAAACTTTTGAATTTCAAGGCTATATCTTAAACTTATAGGCTATTATATATGTTTCACGGTAAATAAATCAAAAACTACAAATGGTAGAATTATGAAAACAAAACTATTGATGGCAGCGGCACTGTCCGTTGCGATTGGTCTCACTTCCTGCAACGGAAGTGATTCCAAACTTGCCGGTGAGCTTGTCGGCACTTGGAAAGGAAACGCCACCGAAATGTCGAAAGGCAAACCAGATAAGCCCGGCAAAGAAAACAAGAAAGTGTCTGATAAATTCGATAAACACAGGGGAGGCGAACGAAACAACGTCGGCCATGGCGATGGCGGCGAAATGACGTGTACGCCTACTTTTACATTCGTAAGGACCGACGGTATAAATGGTGGCTCTATCAATATTGCTGCTGACTATACCGTCACTAAAGGTGTAGAATCCGTAACTACTGTTATCCCTGTCAAAGCGACAGTAAACGGGAATGTCATAGCTTCTGGTACATGGACCGTTAAAGACGGCGATGAGATAATCGTCAATCTCGATTCCTCGAAAACGATTGTGAATGTCGATACAGCTTCTTTGGTTTTAAGTTATGCAATATTGACAGATGCTCCACAGGATTCCCTTGACATAATCAAAGAACGTGTTGCAGCCAATATCCCGGATGCTATCAAGCCCATGCTCGCCGGAAAAGTACAGAAAATGCGAAAGTTTGATGATGTAAAAATCACGGGTAACACCATGACTCTTGAAGCTGGGCATAACAAAATGACGTTCACAAAACAATAACAGATTATTAAAACCACATAAAAACACAGGGTGGTCGGATTGAGTCCGACCACCCTGTGTTTTTTATTGGAATGTCAATGTCGTAAGTTCTTAAATGCAATGATTTGTAGGCCAATAATCCAATTAGTGTTACAATAAGAAATGCAATAAATTATTAGCTTTTATGAAATATTATTGAAATGAACTAAAGTTAATTTTGTCAAATCAAGATCAACGGTATAATCAATGCGTATTGATAAGACAATAGATAAGGTAGAAGAAATTTTACTTTGGATTTACATCATGGCACTCCTCTCCGGTATTGTTTACGCAGCCTGTATGGGACAGGAAACAAAAACGCCGGGTGAAATGATATACGAGAAAACTCATACACGATAGATATTAGTTGCAATGAAAAAAGCTGTTTTCGTAATTCTGGCTATATTCGCCAGCTTTACATACTCTATGATGGCACAGGAAACAAAAAATCCATATTTGCCGGACATTCATGGAACAATACGGGCAAAATATGAATATGAACCGACCATAGAGAAAGGCCGGTTCGAGATACGAAATGCCCGTATGAGTGTCGATGGTAAAATCATACCTATTGTGAAGTATAAGGCAGAGATAGACCTGTCTGATGAGGGTGCCATCAAGATGCTCGACGCTTACGTCCGACTCCAGCCGAAGGAGCATTTAAAATTTACATTCGGACAGATGCGTGTGCCGTTTTCAATTGACGCGCATCGTTCGCCGCATCTCCAGTATTTCGCCAACCGTTCCTTCATAGCCAAGCAGGTGGGGAATGTCAGGGATGTGGGTGCATCTGCATCATGGACTCTCGAGGCCGAAACACCTTTAACGCTGGAAGGAGGCATCTTCAACGGATCGGGCCTTACCAATCAGAAACACTTCTGGACCTCAAATTATAATTTCTCGTTCAAATCGCAGATTTGCCTGTGGCGGCAATTCAATATCGTGCTGAGTTGCCAGAAAGCAGGTGCTGCGGATGTCAACACATATATGTACGACGGTGGTGTCTATTGGGAAAACTCCCGTTGGCACATAGAAGCAGAGTATCTGCGAAAGTATTATTCGCATCATGCTTTCAATCCGGTCAACGCCGTGGATGCGTTTGCGGCATATCGACTGCCATTGAAAAGGGACAATCTGGCTTTGTCTTTTTTAGGTCGATATGACTATATGTCTAACCATAGCAATGGAACTAAAGATGAAAACGGTCTCCTTAAAACCGATGATCCGGAACGCCACAGACTGACTGGTGGATTGACGCTAAGTATGGGGAAAGGCGCACTTCAAGCTGATATCCGTCTGAATTACGAACAGTATTTTTACAATGAAGGTGTTGTGCCTTCAATATCCGAACAAAATAAATTTGTGCTTGAATTTATGGCTCATTTCTGAATCATACCCTTCACTACAATCGAACACAGACGGTTGCCGTATAGAGGTCAGGCGATTTCAGTTATATGTATGAAGGTTGTTAACTTTTTATTAAACTTTTGATATGACGAATATTACCAGGCATGTTATTATTATCTTTGCGGTTGTAAACCAAACCATATGAATAACAGGATTTTGATTGTCGACGATGAGGAAACTCTCTGCGATGCTTTGCAATTCAATCTTGAAGCGGAAGGTTATCAGGTAGACACCGCATATAGTGCCGAAGAAGTACTTGCAATGAATGTATCCGATTATGATCTTATACTCCTTGACATAATGATGGGAGAGATTTCAGGAATACAACTTGCGAAAATTTTAAAAGCGAATCCTGCCTCTGCCGGCATTCCAATCATATTTTGCACCGCGAAAGACTCGGAAGATGATATGATCAGAGGTCTTGAACTTGGGGCGGATGATTATGTAATGAAGCCTTACTCTCTCAGGAATGTTCTTGCAAGAGTAAAAACAGTGCTTAGACGCACTAATCCTTCGTCTAATACAACTAATCCAAGCACTCGATCATCAGCGGAGACAATTTGTTTCCAAGGATTACAGATTCTGCCATCTAAAAAAGCATGCATTGTGGATGGAGAAGAGGTAAAGTTACCTAAGAAGGAATTCGAGATTCTACTGAAATTAGTCCGTAATATCGGTAAAGTTTTCTCGCGGGAAGAGATACTTAAGGAAATCTGGTCTGACGAAGTCGTGGTCCTTGATCGGGTAGTCGATGTACATGTGACCCGCATCCGTAAAAAAATAGGGAAATACGGAGTTTACATTAAATCACGGTCCGGATATGGCTATGGGTTCATGGATTAAAATATCATATACCCGACGGCTTTTCTTCTGGCTTTTGGGATATTCATTGCTGCTTGTTATCTGTTTCATATTTTTTCAATATCAGAGAGAAAAGGAATTCAAGGTAGCCGAGCTGAATTCCCAACTGCAACTCTTAAACAGATATATCGGTAATGAACTGAAAGATGGTATGGAAATGGATTCCATACGTCTTGATAATCTTTGTCCTGATACAAAAATCAGGGTAACTTTAATTGACTCAAAAGGTAGTGCCATCTATGACAATACACTTGACCATCCACCATCGGGAAATCATTTCAACAGAGAGGAGATAGCCAAAGCCAGAAAAAAAGGTGAGGGTTATGCGTTGCGCCGCCATAGCGAGAGTACCGGTGTAAACTATTTTTATTCCGCTACAGATATCGGCGATGGGATAATAGTCCGTTCTGCCGTGCCATATACGATTTCGCTAAGTCAATTGCTTGAAGCAGATTATCATTTCCTATGGATTATGGGAGGTATCGCTTTAGTATTCTGCCTCATAGGATTCTTCTCTACACGGCGCGTGGGTCAACACATCATTCGGTTAAGAGATTTCGCAGAAACTGTGGAGAATGGAGAGATAATTTCTAATTCCGCTCCATTTCCTCATGATGAATTGGGTGATATTTCAAATAACATAGTCAGGCTGTATGCCCGGCTTCAACAAGCCCTTAACGATCGCGACAAGCAACACACAATGGCGTTGCACCAGCAACAAGAGAAAGAACGAATAAAAAAGCAGCTTACCAATAACATTAACCATGAGTTAAAAACACCGGTTGCATCGATTCAAGTTTGTCTGGAAACACTGCTCGCCCACGAAAACATGAATAACGATAAACGCAGGGAGTTTATTGAAAGATGTCTTGCCAATACAGACCGTCTGAGACGTCTTCTTACCGATGTCTCCTTATTGACCCGCATGGACGAAGGGGGTAGTTTTATCTCAATGGAACCGGTAAATCTTACAGCCATTATTTCAGACGTTGTGGCTGACTGCGAATTGTCGGCTAATGAGCGCGGAATGGTTATAGACAATAATATTGTTCCAGAAATTGTCATCGACGGAAATACTCAATTTTTAGAGTCTGTTTTTTATAATCTTATCGACAATGCCTTGGCTTATAGCGGCGGCACCTGCATCACATTGAAAGTTGAGACTCTTACTGATAAAAAAGTTGTCATGACAGTCAGCGACAACGGTTGCGGAGTCGCCGACGAGCATCTGGAACGCCTTTTTGAAAGGTTTTATCGTATTGACAAAGGACGCTCACGTGCAATGGGAGGCACGGGACTTGGATTGTCTATTGTAAAGAACGTAATTCTGTTACATGGGGGGATGATCGGAGTGGAGAATCACCCGACCGGAGGATTGACTTTTACAATAACATTCCCCTTGACAAATAAGTGTTCAACTCTGTAGCAAGCGCAGATAATATTTGTGTATTTTTACCGCCGGTAGAGGAGAGGTGCCATCTCCGAGGGCACCTCGGAATGCGCAGCTCGTAATGTGCCTTTAATAGATGAACTACAACTTCATAAATTCTTTATGATAACGAAATATTTTTGAAATGGAATTGAATGAAATTTGTCGTAGAAATAAATTAATAATCATACTACGGCAAAATGGACATTCTGTTTCTTTGCGTCATCATTTTTCTCTTCATACTGGCAGTGTTCGATCTGTCGGTAGGAGTCAGCAATGATGCAGTCAATTTTCTCAATTCGGCCATCGGTTCCAAGGCCGCTTCTTTCAAAAGGATTCTAATAGTAGCATCCATCGGCGTATTCATCGGAGCTGCCATGAGCAATGGAATGATGGATATCGCACGCCACGGTATTTTCAGGCCGGAACATTTTTCATTCTATGACCTGATATGCATTTTCATGGCTGTGATGGTAACTGATATCATTCTCCTCGATGTATTCAATTCATTGGGTATGCCGACATCCACAACTGTCTCCATGGTCTTTGAATTGTTGGGAGCCACTTTCGTAGTCGCATTGATCAAGATGGCCGACGGAATCAATCTTGGCTTTAATGATTTGCTGAACACGGAAAAAGCATTGTCTGTCATTCTCGGCATATTCCTGTCTGTCGCGATTGCATTTGTATTCGGAACAGTAGTCCAGTTCCTGTCGAGAATGATTTTCTCATTTGAGTATAGAAGCAAACTTAAATGGAAAATAGGAATATACGGTGGAATCTGTATTACCGCCATAGTTTATTTTCTTCTGATAAAGGGCGCGAAAGATCTTTCTTTTATGACCCCGGAGGTAAAGGCGTGGATAAAAGACAACACAATGCCGATACTCGGATGCTGCTTCGTAGGATCAACTTTATTAATGCAGTTTCTACATTGGATGAAGGTTAATGTCCTTAAGGTCGTGGTACTTTTAGGAACATTCTCTCTGGCTGTGGCTTTTGCAGGAAACGACCTTGTCAACTTTATCGGCGTACCATTGAGCGGCCTCGCATCATATCAGGACTACGTAGCCAATGGAGGAGGAGACGCCCACGGATTCTTGATGGGATCGCTTAACGGTCCGGCCAATACTCCGATATATTTCCTTATTGGTGCAGGAGTGATAATGGTCGTATCACTCGCGACATCCTCTAAAGCGCGTAATGTTACAAAAACAGAAATCGGCCTCGGTTCACAACAGGGAGGCGATGAAATGTTCGGATCTTCAAGAATAGCCCGCAGGCTTGTAAGATGGGCCCTTAATATGATCGAATGGTTACGCCGTGTAACTCCCCTATCCGTTCGTAGATGGTTCAACAAGCGTTTCAACATGGATGATTCCATTCTTGAGCCTGGAGCAGCCTTCGACCTCATACGCGGATCTGTGAATCTTGTGCTGGCCGGTGCCTTGATCGCTTTGGGAACATCGATGAATTTGCCGCTTTCTACAACATTCGTTACATTCATGGTCGCTATGGGTACCTCGCTCGCAGACCGAGCCTGGGGCCGGGAAAGTGCTGTTTTCCGTATCACCGGTGTTATTTCTGTAATCGGAGGATGGTTTATTACTGCCGGAGCAGCCTTTATCGGAGCCGGAATAATAGTTCTTCTCATGCATTTCGGCGGCCATTGGGTAATGCTAATCCTTGCTATTCTGACGATTATTCTTCTAATCCGCAGTAACCGCCGATTCAAAAACAGGAAAGAGATTGAAGACGGTGATGTTATGTTCAACACCATCATATCTACCGAGGATAAAAGTCAGATATGGCCTATTCTGATGATGTATATTTCCGAACAACAGCAGAGATTCATAAACTATGCCGCCGAAGGCTACCGCACTATAACAGATGCTTTCATAAATGAAAACGCCAGTGTTTTGGGTAAGGCGGAATCCAGTCTGGCCCGACAGAAAAACATTCTTAAAAGTGCCAGACGTAAGGAAACTCTCTGTCTTCGTCTTGTTCCTCATGAAACTGCAATAGAAAAGACCACATGGTTCTATCTTAGCAACAACCTATGCATGTCTATTCTCTATAATTTAAGACGAATAAACGAAGTATGCAAGGAACATGTCGAAAATAATTTCCGTCCTCTCCCACCCCGCTATACCTCCGAATATGAGCTGCTCTGCTCGCAGATCGGAACTCTTTTCAATGACACACTCGAAGTGATGAAGACCGGCGACACTGCTACTGTAGCTCTCTTACGCAAACACTGTGATGAGATCAAAGATACAGTGTCGGATACATACCATCGCGTGCAGGATCACATGCGCAACGGCGACACTGCTTCAATGACAGTCTTGTATGTATATGTCAATATCCTTCAGGAATCTCAGGAGATGGTATCGTCAATACGCAAATATCTTAGAGCTTACGCGAAATTACGGAATTCCGAATTCCGATCTCGTCCTGTTCCGAAAAACGTATCTTTCAGTACCGGACGAAATTAAGAGTGTGTTTACTTTTAACTTGCCTTAAGATTGAGAGGATTTTTCAAGGGATTTCCGTTCCTTTTCGGAGGCGCGGGCCGGGGCCCGTAACGGAGAAAAGGAGCGGAAAGCACTGAAAAAGACCTCAATATTATGGCAAAGGCTTATTTCAAACATTAATCCGTGTTAAAAGTAAACACACTCTTAGACTGCCATAGAGGCTGTGTCAGAATAAACCGCACCCCGAAAGTTGGACAAAATACTTTCGGGGTGCTTTGCAAATTGACGGCACATACAAATTCCTCTGTCTCCTCCGTTATTAATAAATTGGAGCAATTAATATGCAAAACTTTGCAGCGATAGATTTCGAGACAGCCAACGGATGCCGTTCCAGCGTTTGCAGTGTAGGGGTAGTCATAGTACGGGGAGGTAAAATTGTCGACAAGTTTTACAGTCTTATCCAACCGATACCAAATTACTACACATATTGGACTACCAGAATACATGGTCTTACCAGAAACGACACCGATGGTCAACCATCATTTCCTGATGTATGGACTCAGGTCTCGGACAAAATCAAGGATCTGCCACTTGTGGCCCATAACCGTCCGTTTGATGAAGGTTGTCTTAAAGCCGTTTTTAAAGAATATGGCATGGAATATCCTGATTATGAGTTTTATTGCACCCTTGCCGCTTCGCGCCGATGCCTTAATCTGCCGAGTCACCAACTACATATGTCAGCGGCAGCCTGCGGATATGATATGGAAAATCACCACCATGCGCTATGCGATGCCGAGGCTTGCGCCGCCATTGCGCTAAAAATACTTTGAAACATAAGTAAGTGTCAAAATTAACCGATAGTAAATCCCGCCACTATAATATATGACTAAGAATATAACAAAATACCCTGCGATTTTGTGTGCGACCATACTATGCATCATAGCATCCGCCTTTTCTATATCTTCTAAATCGGCCTTAAAAAACAATACCACTCCTATAATAACAAATATCCTGACTGAGAGCATCTCTCATATTGTATCTGCCTGTCCCGGGGAAATAGGAGTCGCAATTATTATAAATAACACAGATACCGTTAAAGTTAATAATCGGAGTGTTTATCCGATGATGAGTGTCTTCAAGCTTCATCAGGCTATGGCGCTTTGCCATGACTTTGACAAGAAGGGGATTTCCCTTGACACCATGGTAAAAATAGATCGGGATAAACTTGACCCGAATACATGGAGTCCGATGATGAAAGATCATCAAGAATCAGTCATTTCCTTGACCGTCAGAGATTTATTGCGCTATACCCTTGCTCAAAGTGACAATAACGCCAGCAATCTGATGTTTAAACACATGGTCAATGTCGCCGAGACCGACAGTTTTATAGCCTCACTCATTCCACCCACGAGCTTTAAGATAGCTTACACGGAAGAGGAAATGTCGGCAGACCACAATAAGGCTTATTCCAATTATACATCCCCTCTCGGTGCGGCGACGTTGATGAATCGTTTGTTTACCGAGGGTATTATCAGCAATGAAAAACAGTGTTTCATTAAGAATACATTGAATGAATGTGTTACCGGCAAAGACAGGATATCCGCTCCACTCCTTGGAGAAAAAGGCATTATTATCTCACATAAGACAGGTTCCGGCTACATAAATGAAAATGGCATTCTTACCGCCCACAATGATGTGGCCTATATCTGTCTTCCTGATAATTACTGCTATACTATAGCGGTATTTATCAAGGATTTCCACGGTAATGAATCTGAAGCGTCAAAGTATATCGCACATATATCTGAGGTAGTATATTCTATATTGACCACCGATAAAAATTTGTCAAGTTGTCCGGAATAAGCTAATTTCGCATTATGAAAACCATTTTAATATTTTTTGCTTGTATTCTGTCCGTTGTACTGCAAGGTTGCCATGATAATGGGAAACGACAAGCGGCTTCCGCATCTTTCGAAGAACTGTCGGAGGAAGGTCGCACACAGTGGCGCAAAAGCAACTATATGGAGGGTATGACACTTCTTCTTGCAGCCAGAGATTCGCTTGCTGTGATGAATCCGGACAGCGTAAACCCTGAAAAAGCCATCAAGCTCATAGGCAATATATCCAATATGTACAAACGTATGGGGTTATACGATGAATCAAAGCAGACAAATACCGATGCGATGAAATTGGCCGATGAAAAGTTTCCAAGGCTCCTTCCCGATTTATGGCGAATGCGCGGCGCATTGTATACAGCTATTGAAAAACCTGATTCACAGATATACTGTATGCGTCGTGCTTTAGAAGCATGCGAACGAGTTGAGGATGATGATTTACGTTCCAGAATGGAGGTCTATAATCGCCGATATCTTCTATTTTCATACATAGAACATTCCGATTATGCGCCCGACTCAATACCGATAGTACTGAAACAACTTGAAAAAATCAACTATGACAGCCCTACCGACCGCCTTATGATCGGACGTGCATATGTTATCCTCGGAGATTATAAACGTGGAATTCCGAAAATTGAAAAGGCAATAGATGAATATCGACAAAAGGGGGATATGGAAAGTGTACAATGGGGACTTCAATTGCTCGCCAAATCTTATGTCGCTGCCCGGGATCCAAAGTTACTTAATATATACGACGAAGTCGCAAATTTACGTGACAGTCTTGTGGAGGCCCGTACCGACAACCGGTTGCTCGGTATGGATTTTAAATACCGCACTTCGCAGCTTAAACATGATAAAGAAGTTCTTCAAAGCGAATTACGCGCAAAAAGACAAAGAATAGAGTATCTGTCGGTCATTGCAATCATGATTGTCATAGTTATGATTGTCTTCATCATAATGCGCAACAAGAACAACAAAAGGCAACTCAGACTCAAGCAGCAAAATATAGAAACTCTTTTGGCCGAACGTATTGCGCTGAATTCACGTATTGAGGAACTTAATGTCATCCTGTCAGACAACAAGGAACCCAAACGCCACGAAATGTTTCAGACCGTACTGCTTGAAAAGGAGGATGAAAAAAATTTCCGGAAGAGCTTCAATGATATTCATCCCGGCTTTATAGACCGAATGAGACGGGAGTATCCCGATATCACACCCGGCAACGAGTTGTTGTGCATGCTTATAGCCCTTAATCGCAGGAACAATGAGATTGCTCTCGCACTCGGCATATCGCGTGAAAGCGTGGCGACTTCACGTTATCGTCTGCGCAACCGTTTCAATCTGTCGAAAGACACCGATCTCAACGATTTCATACAATCAAAACTTTAAAGTTCCTTTAGAGTGTTTGATATCAAACCCGGGCTTATCGTTTTTTAATTTTTTTGATTTTGGATTCAGTCTGACGCAGTGCGCTTTTCAAGCCTGGTGATAACGATTGGAACGACATCATATCAAGATGATTTTCCAGTTCAGCGATAAGTTCCGGATAATGTCGACACATCTTAAATGCCGTGTATAATGAAAAGCACCTTACAGCATATGATTCGCATTCGGAATTGATTTTCGACATGCAATAGTCCAAGAAATCTGTCCGGATATTCTCTTTATCATATTCCAACTCCCTGAGAATCTGGAGTATCAGGCGTTTCTTTCCTGAATCACCCTCAACCAACAGCATGTCAATCATATCGTCGCGCAATGACAATATCCAGTTGGAATCGGTTTCCGGCAAATGAGTTATAGTCCAAAGAGCATTAACACTCGTTCGTCTTTCGTCTGAACATGCAAAATTCCATAACCGCAATAAATTTCCGCTATTGCCTGAAGCCCATGCAACCACTGTTTTAATTTCAGGCATATTGATTTTCCGAGATAGTATCTCTTCGATCTCTATTGCTGACATAATATTCCTTATCAGATAATTACCTCTATATCTACCTATCAATCAAAAAAAATAACAACAATCAGCCAACCTATTTTCAGCAAGATCCTGTTTTGCAATGGCAATCATTGCGATGGTCGTCTATGAACCCGGTAGCCTGAAGAAATGCGTAACAAATAGTCGTTCCGAAAAATTTAAAACCTCGCCGCTTCATATCTTTACTTATGACATCGGATAACGGCGTTGATGCCGGTAATGATTCTTCATCGGCAACATTGTTGATTATTCTTTTACGTTCGGGGAAAAAATGTATTATGTATTCATAGAACGACCCGTATTCCTTCACTATTTCGGCGAAAAGACGTGCATTGACAATAACGCTGTGAATCTTAATCCTATTCTTGATTATACCATCGAAATGCCTTAGTCGATCTTCATCTTCAGGAGTCATCTCCGCCACTTTCTTAAAATCGAAATTGTGAAAAGCCTCGCGATATCCTTCGCGCTTGCGCAACACTGTTATCCAAGCAAGTCCAGCCTGTGCGCCCTCAAGAACGAGGAACTCAAAAAGAGTACGGTCATCCGTTACCGGTTGTCCCCATTCCTCGTCATGATATTTCACGTACAGAGGGTCTGATCCGCACCATTTGCACCGTATTATATTGTCGTTCATGTTATAAAGAGTCTTAGAGCCTGCTTTATATTTACGTTCATTAAGTAAACTCGGTATGAAGGATTATTAGTATATTTGCAACGAATTTTCAGGAGCTTCCATACAAAGTAATTTAATCATGAAAATTACTTAAAGCAAGCTCTCTTCGTACATGTTATGATAGGCAAAGGTATAACAGGTTTGGGATTGGTATTGACTGTCGGCGGAATTTATGCCCAGGAACCCGCAGACAGCATAAGAGAAGAACAACTTAATGAGATCACGGTAACAGGCAGTTCCGCAACCCAACGCATACAAAATACGAGATTGGGTGCGGAACGCCTCGAACTCTCGAAACTCGTTCAGGTTCCTTCTTTCGGCGGAGAAGCCGACATAATCAAATCCATAACTCTGCTCCCGGGTGTGCGTAGCGAAGGAGACGGAGGAGGCGGTTTCGAGGTTAGAGGTGGAAACGCATATCAGAACCTCGTGCTCCTGGATGGAATCCCGCTCTATAACCCGAGTCATGTAATGGGAATATTCTCCACATTCAACGATGAAGCGCTTGGTGGAGCCACGCTCTATAAAGGCTCGATTCCCGCTATGTACGGCAATGCCACTTCTTCGGTATTGGAAACAACTCTTTCACCAGGAGACATGAAACGCTACCACGGTTCAGCGACTATAGGCATACTTGCGGCGAAAATTATGGCCCAAGGCCCTATCGTGAAAGACAAGCTGTCGTTTGCAGTTACCGCTCGTAGGTCATATGTAGATGCGTTCCTAAAGCTCGTGCCTCAGTATCGAAGCACTGTGATGAACTTCTATGACGTTACCGCCAAACTGCGGTATCGTCCCAACGCCAATCATATGATTGACGGATCGTTCTTTATGAGCCATGACAATATGGCCGTCTCCGACCTTATGGGACTATATTGGGGTAATATAGGCGCATCGATCAACTGGACAGCACGTGCCGGCGACAGACTGACTTTTACCACAACAACGGCATACACAGATTTCGCACCGAAAATGTCGATGGACATAATGGATCTTAATCAGGTTATGTGGACATACATTCACAATTATTCCATCAACGAAAAAATGCACTGGCATATTTCCGACAGCCATAGTCTTGAGTTCGGCGTACGTTCGGAACTTCTAAAAGTAAAATCGGCGGAATGGCTACTGAACTCCGCAAAAGAACGGGAAATCCGATCGCTTTGGGAAAATTCGGCATGGATAGATTACACCGGATCATTCGCCGATAGACTGGATGTAACCGCCGGAGTGCGCCTGAATACCGCCTCTGCTCTTTCGCAGAATCGTTTCCATCTGTTTGAAAGCACCTACCCTACCGACAATCAATTTGACAAAAAGACCTACGTGGAGATTGAGCCACGTATAAACCTGAAGTTTATTATCTCCCAATATCACAATATAAAAGCCGGATTCGGGATATCTACCCAAAATCTTCATGCAATCCGGTCAAGCACTACATCATTTCCGTTTGACCGCTATGCGCTTACTTCGGCAGTAGTCAAGCCTGAACGCGCCATCCAATATGGTATCGGTTACAACGGCATGACAGAAACAGGTACATTCGACTGGTCGGCTGAAGCATACTACCGCGATATAAAGAATGTATACGATTTCAAGGACGGACGTACCTCGTTTTCCGATATCGCTCTCGAAAATCTGATATTGGGTGGACGTGGTAAAAGCTACGGAGCCGAATTTATGTTCAGAAAAAATACAGGACGACTTACCGGATGGGTTTCTTATACCCTATCCCGCACTGAAACAAAAATTCCCGGTATAAATGAAGGGAAATGGTATAACGCAAGCAACGACCGTCGTCATGACTTCTCGATAACAGCCATTTATAATCTCACTGACAAGTGGATTTTTTCCGGGTCGTGGATATACATGTCGGGCCAGCCGCTCACGGCTCCGGATGTGAAATATGAAGTAGCAGGCGAGACATGCTATTATTACTCGCAACGAAACGGTTACAAGACTCCACCTACGCATCGCCTTGACCTCTCCGCAAAATATACTCATGCAGGTAAAAAACTGACTTATGAATGGGCTTTCGGAATATACAACACTTATTGCCGATACAATCCCTATGTGGTTTATTTCGAGGATGACGCATCCAAACTGTCAGGCACCCGCGCTGTGCAACAAGCCATGTACGGTCTGGTACCTTCGGTATCTTACACTCTAAAATTTTGAAACAATGAGACATTACGGCATTCTGACGGCAATTTGCATGACACTGCTCCTTGTATCATGCGAAAAGGAACTTGATATAAAGTATCACGACATCGAACCGATCCCGGTGATAGAGGCTGAACTCACCCAAAGCGGTGCCAAAGTCAGTATTACCTATACTACACCTATGGATGAACCGATGGACCGGACGCGAATCACTGATGCCGAAATTTCACTTACGGACCTGACCAATGGCAAGGTGTATTATCTACATACCGACCCTGAAGGATTTTTCATTGACCCGAATCCGGGAGTCGTTGGTCATGATTATCGTCTTATAGTGGAACGTTCAGGTTGCCGCTATGAGTCTGAAACAACAATGTATGGCCCGGTAGAAATAAAAAGTCTTGATTTCAACTGGATAAAAATGCCTTATGACGATGTAGCAGTATTGCAAGGTAAATTTTATGACAATAACTCTTCGGTTGATGTATGCTACTGGGTAAAACTCTATCGCAACGGAAAAATTTACAAGTGGAGTGAAATGGACAGCCGCAGTGCCGTTGATGGTGTAAGCACATATTTCACTATGACAACCCGCAAGGACACAGACAAAGAGGAAGACGACGATGTTCTTTTAAACGGAGATGTGGTAACATTCTCGGTCGGCGCCATAACACGAACAATGCACGACTATCTCGAAGCGATACAGAACGACAGCAACGGCCCCGCCATGTTCACCGGGTCAAAATGTCTTGGTTATTTCATAGCCACCACTCCGGTCGCAGAATCGATAGTATTCCATCCGGATGAAATACCGGAATACGAATAACTCTTACTTATAGGAACGTGAATCATCTTCCTTTATAGGAAATAAGGTATTTCCAGTTTTCCGGAGGAACCGGGACCTCGTTTTCCATTGTGAAAACTCCATCACGGCCATAAAACTTTTCGGTCTCGTAAAAATGGCAGATTCCTATGCCACAATCGAGCACTGACAACTTACATTTAGGTTTATAGTAAAAGTGGACAGCATCGCCTTCCACAAGAGCTCGCCATGGTTGCGAATTGGTTGATGACGGTGCGAGACGAAGCATCTCCAAAGCTTCCTTAACACGATTGTCGTCAGGAACCGCCTTACTGAAACGTTCTGAGAAAAACAAATCGTCAAACGACTTTCGGTTCTTGCTTCCCATTGTAAAACGGGTTAATTTTTCCATCATTGATTGATTTGTCGCCACCCCGACGGGACATATAATTTTCAAGCTTTCACCCTCAGGCCATGACTCTCCCCTCTCGAAGTCTGAATCTTTGAATGTCGCTGCAATCCAGCAGGTGCCCAGCCCCATCTGCCAAGCCTTCAGCACCACCTGCTCAAACTGGAATCCTGCTGTGAGTGCCGACTCCTCATCAGGACCCACACCAAGGAGAAAGAAATCGACCGCACCCTTGATCATACCGTAAGTGCTCGGCTTATAACCCTCTTTAAAGTCAAATCGCTTAAGACGAATATCCAATTCGCCTCCGAAAGGGGAAAAGGAGTCCTGAATCGCCTTCTGCAACTCATTCTTCTGAGCATCAGAAATAGCGGTTCCATCGTAACTGCGAACGGAACGCCTACCTTTTATCGCCTCAATAATGTTCATAATGGTTCTCCGTCCCTTTCATTAACCTGAGTTAAAACGCGATTCTTTATTGCGACGGCTGCAGGAATCTCCGGCAGTGGATTCTGCGGCAGGATAAAATCAAGCGGGCTTTTATCCTTACGCATCTCTTTGTATTCATCGATAGTAAGGAAAGTGATATCGACAGGATAAAGTTCTATATTGGAACCCATACGTAACGGCTCCTTGCTTCTGAAAAGCCATTTGAACATTTTACCTCTGGCAAGTACATCGAGATTCAAAGACATATACATCATATCGTATATATCATAAACACCCTTGTCGTTTGTACGGTATGAAGTCGCGGTCTTATATTGAGAAATATCTATAGTCATTCCGAATATTTTGAACAATGTGGGCGACCAACAACAATCCTTATGGTCGCAAAGTCCGTCATTGATTACAGAATATCTTCTCGCACTTTTCTGCAACATTTTGGCTGTTCTGTATTTACCAGCGATACTGTCTATAATCGCACCGTTACGAATGGCAATCGTCTCCTCAACCTTCTCCTTAGGCAATTCACAGAAACAGTCGGCCCATGCAAGAAGATTGATATCATTGTTGGGAGCGGGTATAAATACCGTATCCCTAAAATCTTTTCCCGACAGACGCGCATACCTATTAAGGGCTCTCGTTTTCAGATTAGAATCGGATGAATGATAACCCTTGACCTTGCTGTCGGTAAGGAAAGCCTCAAACATATACTCGCTATACAGATGCATCGTATCGCTACCTGTGGTACCTGTAGAATATTCACGGGCATAACACAATATCCTACGTATAGGACGCTCGGCAGCATCTACCAAAATCTCGGGCAACTCATAGTCAACCGACTGCAAAATCACTGTATCCGAGGGATGCTCCAGCGTCATGATCTCGAATCCTAACGAACGCAGAGTGAGGGGGTAAGCTGCGTTCTCCGGCAGCAAAGCATTGCCATAGTTATCAGAAACACACAGAATTTGCCCGGTTTCAGACATGACGGTGGCACCGGCTATAGGTTGACCATCATCACTGCCTACAACGACCAGTCGGGAAGCCCGACACCATAGGGCGACAGCTCCCAACGTTAATACAATGAATAACGACTTTAGTTTCATGACTACAAATTTAGCAAAATTTGCTATAGTCGCACTAATTCGCTATCTTTGCTTTTATCAAGAAATATTCTTATTTCGTTCTTATTTTGTTATGAAAACTTTCAACACCGTTATCTTATCACTTTTATACCTCTTGTTTTCCAATGTCTGCCGGGCGGATTCTCCATCAGGTTCATGGCGTGGGGAACTTGTATTGGGCCAGGTCAAATTACCTTTAGTGTTTAATTTCTCAGAAGATGGGACAGGCAAGATTTCATGTACTCTCGACTCTCCATCGCAAGGCGCGAAAGGTTTGCCAACTGAGGTGGAAACATGCACATCCGACTCAATATCTTTGACATGCAACCTGATCGGCGCATCATATCACGGGAAAGTGGAAACATCAGTAATCAAGGGCACATTCAATCAGAGAGGATATGCCTTCCCGCTTGACCTTTTTCCTGAAACCCCAATCGAAGAGAGAAGGCCACAAACACCTAAGCCGCCCTACCCCTATAATGTTACCGACACCACATTTACCGCTCCGGATGGAGCTGTGCTGAGCGCTACCCTGACAATGCCGGCAATCGCAGACAAGAAAAATGGTAAAGTCCCGGCAATTGTGATGGTAACCGGTAGTGGAGCGCAGAACCGCGATGAGGAAATTTTCGAACATAAACCCTTCGCCGTCATCGCCGACTATCTGGCCCGTAACGGAATCGCATCACTCAGATATGATGACCGTGGTTTCGGGCAATCGTCAGGCGATCTGAAGCAAGCTACCACTTATACATTTAAAGAGGATGCGGCAAGTGCGATAAAGTTATTGAGGGCCATAGACGGTATCGGCTCGGTAGGAGTTCTCGGACACTCCGAAGGAGGTACGATAGCATTCATGCTTGCGGCAGAGAGTCTTCCCGATTTCATTGTCTCTTTGGCCGGTATGACCGTTAGCGGCAAACAGACGCTTCTGGAGCAGAATAGTCGTGTTCTGGATAAAATGGGACTTTCCGAAACTGAAAAAGAGAATCAACTGCATATAATGGAGCTCTTTTTCGATACTATCGCCGCGCAGACAAAAGAAGGAACAATCTTACCTATAGATGTCGATTCTCTCGTTGCCGATTCCGGTTTAGCCGCCGATACCCGGATTATCGCTTCTCTTAAAACGACACAAAATACAAGAACTCCCTGGATAGATGCATTTATAGCCCTGAAACCGGAACAGTTTCTAAAAAAGATCAAATGTCCCGTTCTCGCTATCAACGGGGACAAGGATACTCAAGTAAATGCCAATGCGAATCTTTCAGTTATCAAAGAAACAATTCCCGAGGCGGATATAAGGCTGATGCCGGGCCTTAATCATCTTATGCAGCACGCTACGACCGGAGAGATAAACGAATACGGAGAAATCAAAGAAACCATATCGCCGGAAGTTCTCGACATCATAACAGAATTCATAAAACGTTTCTGAATGTCTGTCTTGTTCCGGGATTTTGCAATCCTTAGGTAACTCTATTCAGCGGATACGCTGAGGCAGTTACCTTATTAAGATTTGGATTCCTCTATCATCTTTCTTACAGATGGAGCGCCGTAAGTAAGTTTCTTAATTGTAAGATCCTCATCGGCAAGTTCGTTGGCTTTCATCAGTTTTTGTTCGGAAGCCTCGAAACTGGCTTTTATGTCCCTCAAAGCTTTAATCTGTTTTTCAAGAGCCTCTATCGTCTTGTCGATACCTTCGGTAGCTGCCACGAATTTTTTGTGAGCCGCCGCCACACTATTGCCGAACGTTGTCCGGAATTTATTTATACGTTCCTCGAATCTGGTAAAATCCCGGCTTTGCGAGCGGGCTGTTTCCAATTCCTGAATAAGCGCATAGCGGTCAAGAAAACCTTTCTTTGAGGATTCGGTTATGAGTCTCAACACCGGCAGGAAGAACTGCGGACGTATGACCAACATCTTCGGAAAACGATAGCTCTTGTCCACTATTCCGGCATCATATAATTCATTACCCTGTTCAAGCATCGAGACAAGCACGGCATATTCACATCCTTTGCGCTTACGGTCTTTATCAAGCTTCTCAAGGAAATCATCGTTCCGATGTTTTGTCAAAGTACTGTCCATCTCATTTTTCATCTCGAACATTACCGACACATACTCTTCGCCATTTACATAATCACGAAATACAAAGTCTCCCTTCGAGTGCTCGACTACAGTGTTGTCTTTAGAGAACATGGCATCGGGATAAAGACCCATGCTCTGGGCTTGGGCAAAAAGTATGGAGCAATGCTGTTCAAGAGTTTCTCCAACCATCTTGGTGGACAGCCTGAGTTTGTAATCCTTAAGCCTGTCTATCTCATCCTGCTTATCCTGCAGTTGCTGTTTGTGCATCTCCCGAAGTTCCGATTCACGCTTTTCAGCCGAAAGCTTACCTGACTTCAATTCAGCCCTTAACTCGGTAATCTCCTTTTCTTTCTGCATAAGGGCATTCTGACCCTCGTTTTTCTCCTTGAGGATTTGAATCTGATGTTCATTTAAATTATTCGCTATCTCCGCAGTCAATTCGGAAATGCGTTTATCCTTCTCTCTTACCGCTTCATAAAGTTCCTGTGATTTCTTAGCTTCAAGCTCGGCCAAATCCGAACGCTTATCGGCTTCATATCCGGAGATTATGCCATTAAGACGTGTAATCTCGTTTTGCAATTTACCAAGCTGTTCTCTCTCTTTCGAAGCCTCTTTTTCATACTCTTTTTCAGTCTGAAGCCTTACAGACTCTTCCCGAGCCTTGAACTGTTCGCGAATCTCTTCGGTGCGTTTGGAAAGTTCATCATTAAAGACCTTGGACCTTACATGAGAAACGATGCTCTCGTATGTGCTGTCATCGACTTGGAAAACTGTCCCGCATTTGGGGCACTCTATATCTTTCATATAATGTCGGCATTATCAGAATGTAAAGTTAGCTAAAATTCTGAAAATAACACATGAAAATATTTGCTCTAACAGATAGTCCGCTTAAAATCCGTCCCATCCGTGAAATGGAGCTTGCGACATACCCGTGTGCCGTCTTCGCCTGTACAAATAAAGAAATCCGCGAAAATCCGTCTAAATCCGCGTTGCGAGCGCCACAGGCGCGGCGAAAGGCTCCGTGTGCCATAATCCCCTTCCCATCCCATCCATAAAAAAGTAAATTCAATCAGGAAGATGCAATTTCAGCTGATTTGG
>ERZ836877.368-NODE-368-length-79197-cov-7.350572_pt1 | contig 79197 bp, 66 predicted proteins | sample MGYA00519469_ERZ836877 | MGnify/ENA primary metagenome ERZ836877 (study PRJEB31850, sample SAMEA3708809) | human gut metagenome | biome: human gut; feature: human-associated habitat; material: faeces | place: China | collected 2014 ...
AATAATTCAGAAAATAAATCATCGGTTGGCTCTGTTGGCCGCTTAGATCGGACTGGACGACCTTTAATTTTACCGAATCATTGTCTTAACAAAGAGGATCTTAAAGGCGACCGTTTCTTCTCTGTGTGGCCTGAGGGGTGTCTGCCTGATATTGTGCAGCTTCGTCCTGTCCAGAATCTTGGAGAGTCCGACTGGAAAGATTTTGATCCGGACCCGCTTATTTCTGATTATGATGCCACTATCGGAAATGTCGTGAGGCTGTGCCGCGGCAAAGGTATTACATGTATCGCTCCGACGCTTGCCGATCTCGGAGAAGTAGCCACTCCGCAGGGAGGCTATGAGGCTTTGCTTGAAAGTGTGAGCTATTGCTACATATCGCCCCATATGTGCTATAAGAGCGATTTCGATCCTGCCGGCGATACGTATGAGAGCTATCATCGCAGGCACGATACTGCCCGTAGTCTTTTCGCGGCTATATTCCGAAGACCCGGCAGCCGTACCCGCAATGTTTCCAAAAAACTTAACTACAAGATCCGGTAAAGGGGTCAGTCATCGGGTGAGGTCGCGGTAATCAGCCATAAATTCGTGTAGTTGGCGCATTCCGCAGGCGACGCCGAACAACAGACCTATCACCATGCCGCCTATCAGTGCGAGATTGTCGGTGAACATACGCATGAGAAGGCCGCATACGGCGATTGCCATCGGGATCAGAACGGCAATGAACTGGAAGTGTCGTTTGCGGTAAAAGGCTGCCTTCTGAGCCACCTTGCTTACACTCATGCGTGTACAGTCTATTTTTGAAATACCGTTGCTGAGCCATAGATCCATCATCGAGGCGATAAAGAAATACAGACAGAACGCTATGGCTATTAGCAGTCGGTCGGATTCGGGTATCATTCCAATATTAAGGAAACTTACGCAGCCTATAATTGCGATTCCGGAGAGGAGGGAGAAGCGTTTGTAGCGTTTCTCGAGATTCTGGAGCGCTGTCTTCCGACGGCCTTGCAGAATTTCATTTATACTTTCTTCACTCGGGGCGCGGAATTCGGTTTCGCGCCATGTACGTTTCAGATCGTCGTTCATTTCAGTATAGTTTTTTATAGGTTATTAAGCACCCTTTTGAGTTTTTCCTTTGCGCGGTGCAGGCGTACGGCCAGAGTGTTGCGTTTCAAGCCTGTCACTTCGGCGATATCGTCGTAGTTCATTTCGTCGAGCCACATAAGTATGATCGCTTTATCGACAGAAGGCAGTTCCGATATGGCGTCGTGCAGTTCTGCGAGCAGCTCGGCCTTCTCGGCGCCGTCGTCCATGATGTCTGTGAAATCGTCGAAACTGATTTTTACGCCCGATTTTGTGCGGCGGCGTACCGATGATACGCATGTGTTGAGGGTTACGCGATAGATCCAGGTCTTGATGTCTGCCTCTCCCCTGAAACCGTCCAGTCCCTGCCAGATGTTTGTATATACGTCCTGACGGAGATCCTCGAAGTCCTCGCCGGAGCGTGCGTAGCCGAGACAAAGCCGTGAAATCATGTTGTCGTATTCAGTCAGGATATGCCGGAACGTAGTATACCTGTCTGCACGGGTATTTCCGATGTCGAATCCTAAATATTCGGCAAAGTGATATATCCGGGAGATAATGGAGCCGACGACCGGAGCCGTGTCTGTATATGTTGGATATGGCGATAAATCGAACATTTTGGGGCAGCCTTTTTAGATGTTATTGAACAAGCTCTTAAGTTTAGTCGCCGAAATAGCCGGAAAGTTTCATTCATATGAAAAAAAATAACAGGCTGTCCGGACGACGCCTGTTATCGTATGTTTGTATGATTATTGCATTTGTGCGCATGTGAGACCTGTCCGCGGATGCCTCCAGTGCGGGGCGAGTTCTGTCATGGGCTGCAGGACAAAATGTCGCTCCGCCATATGTGGATGCGGTATAGTCAGCGTATTCGAACTGTATTCAATTTCATCGACTGCTATTATATCGATATCGAGTTCGCGGTCGGAGTATGAGCCGTCGGGCGCGCGGTGCGGCATGGCCGAAATGGTCTTTTCCGTCCTTTTTATGGTCGCGAGAAGCGCCTCTAGATCGTCTGCGGTCCAGTCCGATTCCCGCGTTACCGAGATCACGACTCCTATGTTTATGAACATATTGACCGAGATGAATCCCCAGGGTTCGCTCAGTACTTCCCCGCTCGTGCGCAACGGGCATTCCGGGAAGGCCGAACGCAAGGCGGCGACAGCACGGGCTATGAAAGCCCGGCTGTCGCCGCTGTTTGAGCCTATGTTAAGGTAAATATCCGATATCATTCGATCGAAGTGCGGGCCACTTCCTTCTCTTCGAAGCCTTCTATGAGGTCGCCCACCTTGATGTCGTTGTATCCGGCAATGGAGATACCGCAGTCGTAGCCCGAAAGCACTTCCTTGACATCGTCCTTGAAGCGCTTGAGTGAGCCGAGCTCGCCTGTGTAGCGCACAATGCCGTCGCGGATAAGACGCACCTTACAGCTGCGCTTGATCTTGCCGTCGCGCACGATGGCGCCAGCGATAGTACCTACTTTCGATACGTGGAATGTTTCCAGTACTTCGGCGGTACCGGTGATCTCTTCCTTGATTTCAGGAGCGAGCATGCCGGCCATGGCGTCCTTGACTTCCTCGATCGCCTGATAGATCACGGAGTAGAGACGTATCTGGACACCGTCGCGCTCGGCGGCACGTCGTGCGGCCACACTCGGGCGAACCTGGAAGCCGATGATGATGGCGTCGGAAGCTGCGGCAAGCGTCACGTCGCTCTCGGAGATCTCACCGACGGCCTTGTGAAGCACGTTGACCTGGATTTCCTCGGTCGAGAGCTTGATGAGCGAGTCGGAAAGAGCCTCGATGGAGCCGTCGACGTCGCCTTTGACAATGATATTGAGCTCCTGGAAGTTGCCGATTGCACGGCGACGGCCGATGTCCTCGAGCGTAAGCATCTTGGTGGTGCGCAGTCCCTGTTCGCGGGCGAGCTGTTCGCGCTTGCCGGCGATGTCGCGCGCTTCCTGTTCGGTTTCGAGCACGTTGAATGTGTCGCCAGCGGTAGGAGCGCCGTTGAGACCAAGGATAAGGGCCGGAGTAGCGGGGCCGGCTTCCTTGATGCGCTGGTTGCGTTCGTTGAACATGGCCTTGACTTTACCGAAATGGTTGCCTGCCAGAACAACGTCGCCGACATGAAGAGTGCCGTTCTGCACGAGTACGTTGGCTACATAGCCGCGGCCCTTGTCGAGCGACGACTCTATGATGGTACCCACTGCGCGGCGGCGCGGATTGGCCTTGAGCTCGAGCATTTCAGCTTCGAGAAGAACCTTATCCATGAGCTCTTCGACGCCTATGCCTTTCTTGGCCGAGATGTCCTGGCTCTGGTATTTGCCGCCCCATTCTTCGACGAGGTAGTTCATGGCGGCGAGTTCTTCCTTGATCTTGTCGGGATTTGCGTGGGGTTTGTCTATCTTGTTTATCGCGAAGACAATAGGCACACCGGCAGCCGAGGCGTGGTTGATGGCCTCGATGGTCTGCGGCATGACGCTGTCGTCGGCTGCCACGATGATGATGACGATGTCGGTCACCTTGGCGCCGCGGGCACGCATGGCGGTGAAGGCCTCGTGACCGGGAGTGTCGAGGAAGGTGATGTGGCGTCCGTCGGCGAGCTTGACGCTGTAGGAGCCTATATGCTGGGTAATGCCGCCGGCCTCGCCCGCGATGACGTTGGCCTTGCGGATATAGTCGAGAAGCGAAGTCTTGCCGTGGTCTACGTGACCCATGACGGTGACAACCGGCGGACGGCTTTCGAGGTCTTCCTCGCGGTCTTCTTCCTGATGGATTGCGTCGGCTACTTCAGCCGATACGTATTCGGTGGTGAAGCCGAACTCGTCGGCCACGATATTGATGGTCTCGGCGTCGAGGCGCTGGTTGATGCTCACCATCACACCGAGATTCATACATGTGGCGATGACGTTGTTGACGGGTACGTCCATCATCACAGCCAGGTCGTTGGCTGTTACGAATTCGGTGATCTTGAGTATGCGGCTTTCGGCCATTTCGGCCTGCATGTGCTCGCGCTCGCGGTTGGCGTTGGCCTCGCGCTTCTCCTTGCGCCACTTTGCGCCTTTCTTGAGGTTCTTGTCCTTGGCGGTAAGTCGTGCGAGGGTTTCTTTTACCTGACGCTGCACGTCTTCTTCGTGGACTTCGGGCTGCACCACAGGCTGACGGCGTCTTTCGCCCTTGCCGCCTTGGCGCTGCTGGTTGCCTCCGCCCTGACGCTGCTGGTTGCCTCCGCCCTGGTTTCCGCCCTGACGCTGACGGTCTCCGCCCTGGCGGCCTTCGCCGGAGCCGGCAGCCTGACGGCCTGCCTTTTCGATGTCGACTTTCTCCTTGCCGGTTATACGACGGCGTTTCTTGCGGTCGGAATCGGATGCGGCACCCTGTGCACCACGGTTGTTGCGTTCATTGCGGCGTTCCTCCTTGCTTTTCTTTTTGGGACGCGTGTTGAGATTTATGGCGTCGAGGTCGATTTTGCCTACAATGTTGAGAGAAGGAGCCGGAGCGGTCCGTTCGAGTGTGAATACCTCGGGTTCGTTTGCCGGTTCTTCAGATTTTGCCGGCTGTGCGGGTTTGGGAGTCTCGGTTTTAGGAGCGGCAGCCTGTTGTCTGGGCTGTTCTGCCTTGGGAGCCTCGGGCTTGGGTTTCGGGGCTTCCTGACGCGGCTGTTCGGGAACTGCTTTGGGCGCGGCCGCTTTGGGCTGTTCCTGACGGGGTGACTGGGTTGCGGGCTGCTCGGGTTTAGGCTGTTCAGCTTTGGGAGCCTCTGCTTTCGGGGCTTCAGGCTTTGGCGCTTCGGGTTTCGGGGCAGGTGCGGGGCGCGTGGTTTCCTGCGCGGGCGCAGCCTTGGGCGCTTCAGCCTTCTTTATTTCCGGCTGTACCGGTTTCTTCTCTGCGACGGGTTCCTGCGGACGTCGCACCACGGGGTTGCCGTTGGCGTCAAGCTCGAGCTTGCCCAGAATATGCGGTTTGCGGGGCGCTGAAGTCAGTTTCACCTCTTCGGTATCCGCGGGTGCCGGTGCCGGAGCTGGTGCTGCCGGAGTCGTGCGTACGCGGTTTCCCTTGCGCTCGGTGGCTTCGGCTTCGGAGCGGCTTTTGAGATCTTTGTCGCTCTTGAAAGCCCCCATGAGCAGATCTACCACCTCATCCTCAATGCGGGTATTCGGGTTTGGATTTTCGTCGATTTCGATGTCTTTTTTGCGCAGAAAGTCGATTACGGTCGATACCGACACGTTAAGGTCTTTTGCGACTTTGCTTATTTTCGTTTTCGCCATATATTGTTCGATTTTACTGTGGGTTGGGAAAGGTGGTTAGAATCACGTAAGAGGCAGGCCGGAACGGAGGAGAGAGTCCGGCTTGTCCTTATTCCTCTCCCTCCCCGACGGGAGCCTCCGGCTCTTCGTCTTCGTATTCGCGGCGGAGCACCTCGAGCACTTCGTCGATAGTCGATTCTTCGAGGTCCGACTTGTCGATAAGAGTCTGGCGCGGTGTGTTGAGCACGCTCTTGGCGGTGACGCATCCGATGTTCTTGAGGGCATCGATAACCCATGCGTCGATTTCGTCGCGGAATTCATCGAGGAAGATATCGTCCTCGTATATCATTTCTGTATCGCGGTATACATCGATCTCATAGCCCGTGAGCATGGTGGCGAGCTTGATGTTGTGGCCGTTCTTGCCGATAGCGAGCGACACCTCTTCGGGACGCAGGAATACTTCGGCTTTCTTGGCTTCCTCGTCGAGGCGGATAGTGGAGATACGGGCGGGCGAGAGGGCGCGCTGTATGAACAGCGAGGGATTCGAGGTATAGTTGATCACATCGATGTTCTCGTTGCGCAGCTCGCGCACGATACCGTGGATACGCGATCCTTTCACGCCTACGCAGGCTCCTACGGGGTCGATACGGTCATCGTAGCTTTCTACGGCGATTTTCGCGCGTTCTCCCGGTATGCGGGCCACGGCGCGGATATTTATCAGGCCGTCGTGTACTTCGGGCACTTCAAGCTCGAAGAGACGGCGCAGGAAGGTGTCGCTGATACGCGATACGGTGATTTTTGGATTGTTGTTCTTGTTGTCGACGCTCGAGATGACGGCGCGTACGGTCTCGCCCTTGCGGAAGAAGTCGCCGGGAATCGATTCGCTCTTGGGAAGGAGGAGTTCGTTTTTTTCGTCGTCAAGCAGAAGGGTCTCGCGGCTCCAGGTCTGATAGACCTCGCCGGTCACAAGTTCGCCTTCAAGCTCCTTGAATTTGTTGTAGATGGCCTCTTTCTGCAGATCGAGAATGCGGCTTTGCAGGGTCTGGCGCAGGTTGAGGATCGCGCGGCGGCCGAATTTCTCGAAAATAATCTCGCGGGTATGCTCCTCGCCGACTTCGGCTTCGGGATCGTCGTCGGCACGGGCATCACTGAGCGAAATCTGAAGATTGGGGTTCTCGACTTCGCCGTCGGGCACTACCTCGAGGTTCTGGAAGATCTGGACGTCGCCTTTGTCCGGATTGAGGATCACGTCAAGATTCTCGTCGGTTCCGAACATTTTAGCAAGCACGTTGCGGAACGACTCTTCCAGCACGCTGATCATTGTGGTCTTGTCGATGTTCTTGAGTTCTTTGAACTCGGCAAACTGCTCGACCATATTTGGAGTTTCCTCTTTCTTTGCCATTTTATATGTTGTGTTTTATTAATTATCAGAATTTCAGGTCGTAGCGTACATGCTTGCACTCCGACGCTTTCAGTGATATGCGTCGGGTGACAAGGACAGGGCGCTTGGCGCCTGGTTCTTTTTCTTTGGACTGCACATCGAGCCCGAAAGCTATATCGGCGCCGTCTTCGGTTGCTTCGGCAAGTATGCCGCGTAGTTTGCGGCCGTCCCGTGTGAGAACTTCCATGTCATTGCCGAGATTTTTGGTGTATTGGCGGAGCACTTTCAACGGTGCTGTAAGGCCCGCTGAACCGACTTCCAGTTCATAGTCCTCGATGTCGCGGTCGAAGACGCTCTCTACAAGACGTGTTATACGCGCGCAGGTATCGATATCGACATTCGAATCCGAATCGATTTCCACGTTGATGACGTCGGCGGGGCTTACTGTGACATCGACAATGTACATGTCGGTTCCCTCAAGAGCCTCCTCGACGGTTTTTATCAATAATTCTTTATCAATCATATCAGTCCGGGCAATCTTCAAATAAAGAGGAGGAAGCTTTTGGCCTCCTCCTCTGCGAAGATGATATGCAAAAGTAATAAAAAATGTCGACCCGGCCAAAAAAGCCCTCGAATCAGCTATTACAGACATTGGTTATTTAATCTTTTTTATAATTATTTAACTGACCAAATTGCCTTATTATTTGCCTTATCACGATGAATACTCATATTCTCAGAAATTTGTATATCTTTGTCGCCCATAGAAAAGCTCGTTTAAAAAACATACCGCATATGGCAATAGACAATAACGACAAACCGATGTTCGTCAACCGCAAACCATGCGATATAACGCCTGAATATAAAAAGTGGGTTTCTGACCTGAAAAAACGTTATCGGAAAGCTCAGGTAAGGGCTATCGTCAAAGTCAATGCCGAGATGCTCAACTTTTATTGGGAGTTAGGTCGCGGCATCTATATTCTTTCTGAAACAGCCAGATATGGCGACGGTCTTTTAAAAAACATAACTTTGGATCTACAGACGGAATTTCCCGGCGATACGGGCCTGTCTCTTTCTAATATCAAAGCTGCCCGAAGATGGTATAAAACTTATTATCTATGGGTTACAAAAAGTCAACAGCCTGTTGACTTTTTTGAAAGAGCCTCTCAAGACGGACATCTTGCAATGCCATATTTTTTTGCAAACGTTCCTTGGGGTCAACATATATTCATAGTCTCCAAATCAAAAACTTTGCAGGAGGCTCTTTTCTACATATCACAAGTAATCATACATGGCTGGAGCCGGTCTGAACTGGAATACTATTATTCCGAAAATTATTATATCCGACACGCCAATGCAATTACTAATTTCGACAAAAGCCTTCCGGCAGAAGAGTCTGCATTAGCTAAGGAGATGCTCAAAAGCCCGTATAATTTTGAGTTTCTACAAATGCCTCTGAATTATTCCGAAAGAGATTTTGAAAATGAATTAGTGAGACACATCACTGATTTTCTGCTGGAACTCGGCAAAGGATTCTCATTTGTCGGACGACAAATGCAGCTTGTCATGCCAAACGGTCAGACCTATTATCCAGACTTGATTTTTTACCATATCCCAAGCCATCGGTATGTGGTATGCGAATTGAAAATTGTTCCATTCATACCAGACCATGCCGGACAACTAAACTTTTACGTTTCCGCCGTAGATCATTTATTAAGAGGAAAAGATGACAATCAGACTATTGGACTGCTTATCTGCCGCTCTAAGGACGACACTGTTGTCGAATGGTCTTTTGAGGGAATGGAACGCCCAATCGGTGTGGCCGAATACGAAAAGGAAATCAAGAAACTGATAGAAGAACTACCGACACCAAAGCAGATAGAGGACATCATATAAAGGCCTTCGCAATGCGCCCGGTTTCAGCGGGCGAGAATGGTGGCGGTCGCCATGGCGGCTATGCCTTCGCCGCGGCCTGTGAAGCCGAGCCGTTCGGTGGTGGTGGCCTTGACACTGACGCGGCTTATGTCGAGTCCGAGGTCGTCCGCCACATTCTGTCTCATCCGGGGTACATGAGGCAACATTTTCGGAGCCTGGGCCATGATGGTGACGTCGACGTTATGCGGAGCAAAGCCGGCCCTGCCGAGAATCGCCACTACCTCGCGCAGAAGCATCCGCGAGTCGGCCCCTTTCCACTGCGGGTCTGTGTCGGGGAAGTATGCGCCGATATCGCCGAGGGCGGCGGCGCCGAGGAGTGCGTCGCTCAAGGCGTGGAGTGCGACGTCGGCATCACTGTGGCCGAGAAGGCCCTTCTCGTATGGAATGTCTACGCCGCAGACAATGCAGCGGCGACCTTCGACAAGGCGATGCACATCGAAGCCATTGCCGGTTCTGAAGTCGGGGAAAGTATTCATCTGCGTTTGCCGAGGAGGTCGCGGAGACCGTCCATATCGAATGTCAGGGAGAAACGGAGTGTCTGGTCGAGGGGCGATGTTTGCGCTGTAGCCATCATGTAGGAAGCGTCGAGCCGCACTACGTTGAGAGAGAATCCGGCTCCGAGACCGAAATACTTGCGGTTGCCCTTGTTGGCGTTCTCGTAGTAGTAACCGGCGCGGAGGAAAAACTGGTTGTTGTAGGAATACTCTGCTCCAAGGGAGAAGTTGATTTCCTTGAGTTCTTCGCCGACACCGCCGGGTGCATCGCTGAACGATTTGAATATACCGGTGATGGGCGACATGTTGCGCCAGTCTTCGAGCTTGTCGGCGTATTCGATCTCGCCTTCAAGACCGTCGGCGAAGTCGATTCGCCGTGGTTTGGCCGGAACAAGAAGCTTGTTGAGGTCAAGGCCGAGGGCAAGGTTGTGATAGTCGGCCAGAGGAAATGTAAAAGTCGTGCCTATCTTGAGGTTGGTGGGAAGGAATGCGGGATTCTCACCGCCGTCATACGACACTTTCGATCCGATGTTGGATATGTTCCAGCCCCATGACCACTGGCATTCGTTGCGTCCGATGATAGGGTAGGTAGTGTAGTAGCCTGCGATATCTGCGGCGAAAGCGGAGGCGCCCACACTCTGGTCGCCGGCATAAGACTCGGAGAAACCGAGGGCCGAATAGATATAGCGGAATACGACGCCCATCGAGAATTTCTCGGAGAGCTTGCGCGAATAGCCGATGTCGAACGACATTTCGTACGGATTGAGCGACTGGCCTACGATTCCCTCGCCTTCCGAAGTAGTCACTTCGCCGAGAGAGAAATAGCGCAGAGAGGCCGATATGGCCTGGTTGTCATCGCGTCCGATCTTATAGTAGCCTGAAAGATCGGCCAGGAAGATGTCGTTGACGAGTTTGCGCAGCCACGGCGTGTAGTTCAGCGACACGGCGGCCTGACTGTATGCGAAAGCATATTTCGAGGGGTTCCAGAACTGGGAGTTGGCATCCGGTTCTGTGGCGGCGCCGAGATCGCCCATGGAGGCACCGCGGGCGTCGGGAGCAATGCTCAGCGATGTCACGCCGGTCTCGATGGGGTTGAATTCGTTCTTTATGTTACCTTCCGCACTGACAGCCAGCACGGAAAGAACGGCAAGAAGTATGGATAAACAGAATGATTTCATTGGCGGTAGGCAGAACCGAACTTATCGGCTCTACAATATATAACTGACTGAGGCCTCATTTATTGCCCTCGCGCGGGCGGAGGACTGTTAAATGTACGGCTTCGGTGCTGCCGACGGCATTTCCGTCGTCGAGGAGCGCCCAGACTCGGTATTGGCCGTCCGACACCCTGATGCCGTCGGAATCCGTCAGATTCCATCGGTAGGGGAAGGCGCAGTCCGGTACTGATAGCACGGTCCGGCCGCTGCGGTCGACGATGATAAGCCGTGCGTTTGCCGCACCGGCCTCTTCGAGCGTGAACTCGACATCGTCTCTGGCGACTGCCGTCGCTCCCTTGTCGTGGGCGAGGACTGCTGTCAGTGTGCCTGTTCCGACTATGAAATCGATACTCATTGATGCTGTCGCTCCGATATTGTTTGCCACTTCAAGCGATATGGTGTGTTTGCCCGGTGCTGTTTCGGGGAAGGGAACGTCGAAATGCACAAGACCGTCGTCGGAACGTGCGTAGGCGGCCGCAGCCGGAATCGAGACTCTTCCGTCAAGAGAAAGCTTGACGGAACGTTCCAGTTCTGAAGATATGCGTAGTCCGGACGGAGATGGGTCTACCGTTGCATGGAATATGTAGCGGTTCCCGACGATGTCGCCCGGGCGGAATGTGTCGGAATCCACATAGGCCGAAAGTATTTCAGGCGCGGTCATGTCGATGTCTCCGTCCTGGGCCGGTTCGGCGGCTACGGTATACGACAGGTCTGTTCCGGCGGCGATGAGGCCCGATATGTCTGTGGCGGCCATACTGATGCGGTTGGAGGTGTTTCTGTCAGCCGATACCGGCACTGTCAGCGAGGCTCTGAAGCGGCCTGCCTTTACGTCGGCTACGGTCGTGCACAATATTGCGTGGCCGTCGGTCGCTGATTTTATTGTCTCTATATCGGTGAGGTTTACCCTCGTTACAGCGCTTTTGTGTATGTCTATCTCTACGGTACCGTCGAAGCCTTCCGCGACTGAGCCGTCGGCATTGCAGATATATCCGCTTATGGTTTTGGCCTTCAGGGGAGTGAAAACGGCGTCATCGTCGGGGTCGAGCCGGATGCTGTATTCCGGCACAGGCACCGGAAGTGCCGGGTCTCCGCCGAAATTGTAGCACATGGTGTTGCGGCATACGGATGCCGTCGTGTTTTCAGACAGAATACGTTGCCGGGCGAGACGCAGCAGGTCGCCGTAGGTGGCGCCGGGCTTCAGTTCCGAGTAGCAGCGTGCGATCTCGGTGCTCAGGCGTCTGTTGTAGTTCAGAATAACCGAACGCCCCGAGCCGAGCATGGCTATGACTCCGCCGTTCTCTTTCTCAAGCATATAGTCGCATATGCTGAAGCCTCCGCGGTCGAAGGCGAATGTCTCGCATGTGGCGAACATCCCGAACGGTGCCGGGTCGTAATTATATGTGTCTACAAAGCTCTTGTAGATTACCGAACCCATCATGCCCGGGCTGCCGTGGCCGCAGTATCCCAGATAACCGGCTCCTCGGGTCAGGGCGTTGCCGGCGATCTTCTCGAGACTCGGAAATGTGTTTGAGGGGGAGACGGATTCGTAGAAATACTTGTCGGTGCGCGCTACGGTTCTCAGTCCGTCGGCCTCAAGAGCGGCACAGGCCTCGTCGTTCTGGTCTAAATGCTGGTATTTGTCGCCGAGATCGCTGTACATAACAGCCCGGAGATAGGCTGTAGGTCGTGGGCCGGCCTCGAAGAAACGACGCACTTTGGCGTTGTAGGAGGCGCCTTCGGCAGGAGATGACGCTGTGATACGTCCCACATTTACCGACATCGGCATAAAGATGACGCGGGAATGGTCGTAGTCGTCGGAAAGCATCCCGAAATATTGGTCGGCGCAATAATTGTAGGAGGACCAGCGTGATTCTTCGGTGGTTTCGGCCTGAAAGGTTACAAGGCTTGAGCCCGAGTTGTCTATACGCTGATTGTCGAACGAGCCTGTGCCATAAAGTATGATATGTTTCAGTTTCGACGGATTTCTGTCGTATAGTTTCTTTGCAAGGCGTCGGAAGGCCATGGGAGTGCGCGAGCCTTCTGAAAATTCGTTGAATATTCTGTCCTGAGCCGCAATAAATACCTCGGCGCCCTGATACCGGCGGTGTATTTCGGCCAGTTCTTCAGCTTCGCTCAAGAGCGCGGGAGCGGCGATTATGAGGATATCGGGTGTCTGAACGGAAGAATAGTCCTGATTGTCTATCCGTTCGGCAGAACATATCCGCCGCTGCTCCTGCGAGGGGCTGAATGCCACGAGCCGGGTGGCATTTCCTGTCTCGAATCGCCTGGACGAGGTATCGGCAGTCCTGAGATTTGTTGCGGGAGAACCGGGCGTGACGTCCCAGACCACAAGATCGGCCGGTGTGCCGGAAAATTCGACTGCACCGGGCGCCTTGACATAATTCATCGTCAGACAGGAGGCTTTGCCGAGTGTGTTTGTGCGCGGATAGATGACATAGAGGAAGTCGACGGCCATGAATTTTCGCATCGAGCCTGTGTTGGCCTTGAATGTGAGTGTGCCATTTTCGGTGTCGTTGTCGGGTCGCAGACAGGCCGAGATGGTTCCGCGGCGGTATGCCTCGTTGGAATTGGTGCTCGCGCTGACCTGCGGCGCAATGAGATCCTCGATCTCAAAGCCTTCAGACACCGACATCGCCAGAGCGGAGCGCTGGTCCATTTTGATTCCGTATTCGCAGTAGATTCCTGCGGGTGTGCCGCACGACCGGTCGTAGCCTTCGATAGAAAACGGATAGTCCTCCGATTGTCCTGCCATCAGCTTTTGCGACAGCATGATGGCTCCCCCGTTGGCGGGCGAGAATGTTTGGCGGTCGTAGAACAGTATATGGTTGTGTGAATGTTCGGCAGGAGTGTTTGTCGCGGGTAGGACGGCAGTCGCAAGTTCAGGCGCTCCGTCTTTGTCCGACAGAAAATAGTATGATCGGGAATCGTAGTGGTTTTGTTTTATCGAAAGGCGTGTCGTACTGCTCATTTCGGCCCTGACGGGGCCTTCGGCGAAGAACAGCAGACGCTTGTCGGCGGTGTGCATGGCCGGTGCGGGGGCGAATCCGTCTCCGAAAGGCCCCGAAAAGGAATGGTCGGCGGCGATGACGCCGCCGGTGCCGTAGACAGCCACACGTTCCGGATCGGAGAATCCCAGTTCGCGCAGGCTCTCGTATGAGATTTCGAATATACCTGTGGTATCTACGCTTACCTTGGCCCACCGGCCCGTGGAGAGCGGGCCGGGCGCGGCGATACCCCGGCAGATTGAAAGTAGCAGTATAAGAGAGAGAAATATGCTTTTACGCATAATGTGAATGAGGTCTATTTGATTCGGATGTTCAGTATTGTTCTGTCGGCGATTCTGGCTTCCACGCAGGTGTCGAGCACCGGAGAACCGAGATCGACCGCGGCATCCGCGAACAGCAGTACGTCGCCTGTTCGGAATGTGGCCAGTCGCGACAGTCGTGATATGATGGCGTGGACTTCGAGTTTGTCCAGAGAAAATACGTTCTTGATACAGGAGTCGGGGGTGTTTCCTATTTTTGCACGTGATACCTCCCATTCGGCTTGCGCGAAATCGGCTGCGGGAAGCCATTCACCGGGTGAGAACGTGCGGTCTATCATGCCATAGGGTATCGTACCGTCATTGACAGCCGGCGTCATGACATGGAAAAGCGATATGGAGTCGAAATGGCGCGAGGCGTTGGCCTCGCTTATGTGCATGCCCAGACGCGATATGCGCACTGCCGGCATGACTCTTGAGTGCCAGTCATCAGGCGGTTCGGGTACGAAGACAGGTTCGCCCGGGCGGAGCACGGCTGAGTCGGCGCCGAGCTGCACCGAGAGGGTGCCGTCGACACCTGTTTCAATCACCAGTACTTTCATGCGGCAGATTTGCAAGTCTGTTGTACATCACGGCAAGGTGAGAGTATATCGATGTATTGGCCACGACAGTGCGTCCGCTTACACGGATGCGTGTGGGGGTGAAATTCCACAGCGCTTTCACACCGGCCGACACAAGAGAGTCGGCGACCTCCTGGGCGGCTTCGACGGGGACGGCGATAATGCCGATTTTGATGTCGAGGCGTTTCACAAGTCCGTCGAGCTCGGCAGGGGAATATACCGGCACACCGTTTATCGAGGTTCCGGCGATAGCCGGATTGCTGTCTATGCCGGCCACGATATTGAGTCCGTAGTGCTGGAGGCCGGAATCGGCCATAAGCGCGGCGCCGAGGCTGCCAGCTCCGGCCATGATGGCGTTGTGACATGTGCCGAAACCGAGAAATTCGCGCAGTGTGCTTTCAAGAGCGTTTACCTCATATCCGAGGCGTGTTTTACCGCGTATTCCGAGGAATGACAGGTCTTTGGCTATCTGAGACGGATCCACGGCAAGTGCCTCGGCCAGACGTGTGGTCGAGATATACGTCTCCTGCTGTGTCTTCAAAGTACTCAGATAAGCGAGGTACCATGGAAGGCGGCGCAGAGTGGGTTCCGGGAGTAAGTCGCCCCCCTTTGCAGCTATGCCTTTCTGAATCATAGTGCAAAGATACGAATTTTTTTTTAGTTGAGAGATGCGGTGGCTGTCCCCTCCTCGACTAAACTTTGATGACAAAGCGGGTGAGCCGGTCGGAGGGCGACGTCGAGAGGCTGAAGTCGAAGTGATGTGCGCGGAGTATCTCGGCCGAGAGGGTAAGGCCTATTCCCTGGCCCGATTTTTTTGTTGAGAAGAAAGGCGAGAAGAGTTTGCCTGCGGCTTCCGGACTGATTCCGGCTCCGTTGTCGACAATGGTGAGTGTCGGCGGCTGTGAGGTGGTCACTACTTCGACCGTCCCGCCGTTGCCTATGCTCTCGATGGAATTTTTCACCAGATTTACCACAACCTGCTCGAATTGTACTGTGTCGAGGGCTATCGCAGGCATATTTTCGTCGAGGGTAAAGCGGAGTTCTATGCCGTGCCCCGAGGCAAGACTTTCGAGAAACGGCCGCAGGGTGAGCAGGAAGTCGTTGAGATCGGTGTCTTTGCGCTCTGGAGCCCCGATTCGGACAACATCGGCGAAATTTCCTATGAATGTCGAAAGTGCGGTGCACCGCTCGGTACAGCTCTGGGCGGCCGCCTCCATGGCTTCGTCTCCCGAAATCATGGCGCAGGTGTCGATCAGCGGCAGAACACCCGCGAGGGTGTTGTTGACCTCATGGACTATAGTGCGTATGAGCTTTCCGTAGGCTGTGCGTTCGGCCTCGAGGAGCTCTTCGGTGAGCGATTCTATAAGAATGAAGGGTCGCTGGTGGCCGTTGTCGAGCAATGCCAGACGTGTGCAGCGGAACATACGTGTGTCGGCCAGACGCACAGTCTCGGCCTTGTTATGTCTGAGAGCGGCCAGGGCCGCCCCCAGTTCACCCGGAATGTCTGCGAGACGCATACCCTTGGGATCGCGGCATGCGAGCATTTGGGCGGCTGCCGGATTGGCGCTGCTGACGGTGCCGTCGAATCCGAGGACGACTATGCCCATCGGCGAGGCGTCGACAAGGAGGTCGAGAAACTGGTTCTGTTCGCGCACTCGCAGACGCTCGTTGCGCAGCTGGGTCATCATGGCGTTGAATGTGTCGACTATCCGGTCGGCCGGAGCGTAGTCTACGTGCGCGAGGCGGCTCGCGAAGTCCTGCTCTTTCAGAAGGTCGACTCCCCGGCGCAGGGCGCCCATCGGAGAGACCACTGAGCGGTAGAGGGCTATTAGAGCGAGAATGATGAGCGCCAGTATGCCCTCGGCGGCATAAAGCGGCCGGCCGGACATGAAAAACGGAAGCGCTGCCGTCAGCGATACCGTGAGGAGGGCTATGAAGGCGAAGAGCGCTTTCATGGCTCGAATCCGAATTTTTCCATGCGGCGGTAGAGCGACTGGCGGGTAATGCCCAGCGCCGCGGCCGCCGCCGATAGATTGCCGGGATTACGGCGCAGGGCGTCGGCCACGGCGTCGCGTTCCATCTCTTCGAGGGTGCGTTTTTCGGGCACGGGCGCCGCAGGTATCGCGGCGCCGGCGTGTATCGGCTCCGCTCCGGCGGCACGTCGCACGTCGTCGGCGCTCACGGCCGGCCCTGCCGAGATATATGACGCACGCGAGACTATGCTTTTAAGCTGGCGGATATTGCCCGGATACGGCAGCCGTCGGAGTACTTCTATGGCCTCGGGCGAGAAGTCGGTGCCGTGTCCGGCGGCGAAGTGGCGCACAAGGAGGGGTATATCGTCGCGTCGCTCGCCCAGCGAGGGCATGCGCATGGTGATGGTGTTTATGCGGTAGTAAAGGTCCTCGCGGAAAGTGCGCTCACGCATCATGGCGCCCAGATCGGCGTTTGTGGCGCATATCACACGGATATCGACACGCCGCGGACGGCTGTCGCCGAGAGCCTCGAACGTGTGTTCCTGAAGGACGCGGAGGAGCTTTACCTGACTGTTTACATCGAGTTCGCCGATCTCGTCGAGGAAAATGGTGCCTCCGTCGGCCATCTCAAAACGGCCTTTGCGTTCGCCGACAGCTCCGGTGAAAGCGCCACGGACATGGCCGAACATCTCGCTCTCGAAAAGCGACTGCGGTATGCCGCCGAGGTTCACGGCCACGAAAGGCCCGTTGCGCCGGGTGCTGTTGTCGTGGATGGCACGTGCGAGGAGCTCTTTTCCGGTGCCGTTTTCGCCCGTGATGAGTACGGAGGCATCGGTCGGGGCAATGCGTGCGGCCATATCGAGGAGATCGGTGAGTGCCGGGCTTTGTCCTATGATTCCGGGCCGGTCGAAGGCGCTTTTCTTTGTCGGCGATGCTATTTCGAGAGCCGTGGCCACACGCTGCACCAGCAGACGCCCGTTCCAGGGCTTGGTCATGAAGTCGAACGCGCCGAGTTTCACGCCCTCCACTGCAAGCGGTATGCTTCCCCACGCCGTGATGAGAATGACGGGAACGCCAGGACACAGCACCTTGACACGTTGCAGCAGGGCGAGACCGTCGGCCCCGTCGGTGCCGCCGCCGAAGTTCATATCCATAATCACGAGGTCGGGGCAACGCACACGCACAGCGGCCAAGGCCTCGTCGGGTCCTTCGACAGCCATGACTTCGTAGCCGCTATGGCGCAGCGACACGGAGAGTGAGAGCCTTACGGCCTTATCGTCGTCAACTATCAGAATCATACTGCAAAGTTAATGTTTTTTTAGGAACGAGGGGCGAGGAGCGAGGGGCGAAGGTAGTTTTGGGGAACGAGAGACGGGAATGAGGGGTGTTTTCTGACTGCTCCCTCGTTCCTCGCCCCTCGTCCCTATTGCCTCAATATTGAGGCAACATCGGTGTCGAGGCCGGTGTTGCCGGCGTAGTTCCAGAGGGTGATGCTGCGGATCTGGTAGTAATAGTACCAGAAAAGGTAGAGCTCGTTGACGAGGGCCTGGCGCGACATGTCCTTTTTCGTCTGCGAGTCGTTGAGATCGAGGGTCGATATCTTGCCTATCATGAATGTCTCCACGTTGGTGTGGTAGCGCTGTTGCGCTATGGTGTCGGCGCGGTTGGCGATGTTGAGCTGCAGCTGCTGGTTGTTGAAGCGCTCCACGAGGATGAAGAGGTCCTGGCTGAAGTTCTGCGTCTCCTGGCGGAGCTGACTTTCCATGAGCTCGCGGTTGCTCTGGGCCACCTTGACCTTGCCGCGCCGCTTGCCCCAGTCGAGAATGGGTATGGAGAAGCCGATTTCGACCACCTGATTGTCCTTGAGCGGGTCGTAGGCATTGCGGAAGCGCGAACCGGTGCCGGTGTAGCCCACCTGAGCGAAGAGATCGATCTGGCGGAGCTGTCCTTTGGCCTGGGCCACGGCATAGTCGGCCTCGAGCTGACGGCGACGCACGCTTTTGGCGAATTTATTGTTGGCAAGCGCTTTGTCGAGGGCGTCGGCGTAGTTTATGTCCACACCGGGTACATTGTCGGGAAGAATCGGTTCGATCTCGACATCGCTGTCGTAGTCGAGGAAGGAGCGCAGACGGAACATGCTGCTTTTGAGATCGCTTTCGCGGCTGGTAAGCGACGAACGCGAGTCGAGCACGTTGAGCTCCATCTGCAGCAGGTCGTTCTCGCTTATGCGGCCCATGGCGCGTTTCTCGCGCGCCACCTCATAGAGCTTCTCGGCGTTGCGGAGGTTCTGCGCGGCGATTTCCACGTTCTCGCGGGCGAGCAGGAGATTGAAAAAGTAGTTGATGGTGGTCATTGCCACTTCCTCGGTCTCGCTCATGAATTCGGCCACAGCCTCGGCATAGCGCTCGGGCTCTATGCGGCGATCCCACTTCACGGTGTTGACGCCGAAAATGGGCTGTTTCAGCGTCAGGGCTATGGGGATTGCCATGAAACGGTTGTCCTTGTTGTCGGAAAGCTGACGGATGAAGTCGAGCGATGTGTTGAGCGATAGTGTGCCGCCCGAGAACCAAAGCTTCTGGTTTACCGACAGTTCGCCGCTCATGTTGAGGTAGTTGTTGCGCACGAAGCTGTAGGTGCCGTCGGCGTTCTGATAGCTCGAATACTGCTTGTAGTAGCCGGGAAGTTTGGCGGTGAAACCGACCTCGGGCAGAAGCTCTGCGCGGTAGGTGCGGTACTGCCAGTATGCGCTGCGGAGCTTGTTGAGCGCCACGGCGGCGTCGACGCTGCGCCCCCGCGCTCTGGCAATGGCCTCGGGCAGCGATATGCGCACGGTGTCCTGAGCGGATGCCAAAAGGCATGCAAGGCTCAAGAGTGCTGATATGATCGTTTTTAACATCATTGAATTGCAAAAAGGATTTGTAAGGTCTTTAAGGACTTTAAAAACCTTAAAGACCTTAATTTTACTGACTGCTATTCTCCGCCGAGCACTACTGCGGGTTCGAGCTTGGTGGCGCGGAGGGCGGGGAAGAGGATGCCGCAGACTATCATCACGGCCATGCAGCCGAATACTATGGCGGCGGCTCCGAGCTGACGGGGTAAGGCGTCCGGACCCCAGTACTGGGTGGAGGCGTTGAAGTTGTTGTACGTGATAAGCCAGTCGACACCTATGGCGAAAGGCGTGACGATGACAAGGAGAAGCAGTCCCTCGCCGATGAGACGCACGAAGAGCTGACGGCGGGTGGCGCCTGCGGTGATGCGGATGGCGAGTTCCTTGGCGCGCTGCTGGGTGCGGAACCAGAATGTGCCGAGAATGCCGAGGAATACGGTGAGCAGCAGGAAGCCCATGCAGACATACATGTTGCGCACCTGGGCGTAGTCGTCGTGGTGCAGATTCTCGCGCATGGTGTCGAAAGAATATACATCGGCTATGTACAGATTGCCGTAGTTGAGCGATGTGCCGCATTCCTCGAGCAGGCGGCGGGCGAAGTCGTGGTCGGCATTGGGCTTCACGCGGAAATAGATGTTGCCATTGGGATCCTGTGTCGGTATCAGCATGGTAGCGTGCCATGCCGGCTCGAACTCGGCGCGTTTTATCGGCTCTACAACGGCACCTATGGTGTAGACAGTCGAACTGTCGCCGCTGAGGTAGACATGGAGGTTCATGAGGTCGCCCGGTGTCATGCCATTGCCGGCCATATTGTCGGTGGCTATTACTTTTCCCTCCTCAAGGATAGCCGAGAGCTGCTCGGGAGTTTCGCCGTTTATGCCGTGCATGTTGAATACTTGCGGATATTCTTTATTGACAAGGAATCTGTTGGTGCGTCCGCCGTTGATGGATGCCGAATCGGGCAGGGCGTCGGCGGGTGTGACGAACGCCCCCCAGAAGTTGTAGTTGTACACGGCATTTGAGCCTGTGGTGACGTATTCGATATCGGGCCGTTCGCGCAGGCGGTTCATCACATGCCCGAACTGTGCCCAGTAATCTTCGTCTTCGGTATAGGGCTCGAATGTTGGGCTGTCTTCGGGTTTGCTCTGTATACTGAGGCAATATACATGATCGGTATCGACACCCATCGGTTCGGAACTCAGTTTGGCGAATACGCCGACATAGTCTGCGATAAACCACAGCACAGAGCTGATAATGAGCAGCTCCACGGCGAGCCACAGATTAGACCGCCATTCATTAGATATCTGTTTCAGTAACTTGCGTTTCATCGTTTTAGGAGGTTAGGTGGGTAGGAGAGTAGGAGGATAGGAGGTTAGGAAAGGAGGAGGTTAGGAGGATATGAGAATAGGAGAATAGGAAGGTCGGAGGGTAGGAGGTTTAGACGATTAAAAATGCTGAGTATTAATTTCCTGATCTCCTAAACTCTTTAATTCCTAATATCCTAATATCTTAATCTCCTAATTTCATAATTTCCTTAAAAATTTAGGCTCTGCCTGATAGGGCGCGGACGGGATCGACGCGAGAGGCGCGCCATGCGGGTATGCCGCTGCTTAGGAGGTTGAGGATGAAGCAGAAGAGCAGGGCGGTACCGTAGAGCTTCCAGTCGAGGAGGAGCTGCAGGGGCACGTCCATGTCGCGGAGTATGTCGGTTGAGGTAAATATCATGTTGGAAAAGAAATATCCGAAGATAAAGCAGAATATGAGGCCGAGGAGACCGCCGGCGAGGGTTACGATGAAGTTCTCGGCGATTATGCTGCCGACAATTCCCATGCGGGTAGAGCCGAATGCGCGTTTCACGCCTATCTCGCTGATGCGGCGGAAGAGACGGCTCTGAGTCATGCTGCTGAGATTGATTGCGGGCACGATGAGAAGAATGGCGTAGATGATCAGGCGCATTGTTTCGCCGCTGCTGTCGGGGTCGCCGTTGCTGCCGCGCACGGTGTAGACCTCGCTCTGTGTGAATGGCGCGCCATGATCGGCGAGGTAGGTGCCGTTTTCGCTTATCTCGGTGTTGAGCGCCTGTTTGCGGCTCTGTACATCGGCGCGTATGCGGTCGAAAGCAGTCGGGCTTTCGGCGAGGATAATGCCGTAGAACGGGCCGAACTCGGGGCTGCCCCAGTTGGTATTCTCGAGACCGAAAGCACGGTAGCTGGTGTAGACTTCGGCATATGCTTCGGTGGCGAGGGGCGATACGTCGTTGACCACGCCGATTACGCGGAAGGGTTTCTGACCGATGAGTATAGTCTGGCCGATGGCGCTGTCGGAGCCGAAGAGATTTTCGGCGAGCGAGCGGCTTATGACGGCGACCTTGGCCGACGATTCGAAGTCGTTTTCATCGAATGGCTTGCCCTCGGTGAAGCTGAAGTCGTAGATACGCCAGAAGTTGTGGTCGGTCATGTTGACGTAGCGCAGCGATGCGGGCTTGCCCTGGGCTATCACGTCTTTCTGTTCGCGGCTATAGACCACGCTCATGCACTCGGCGCCGTCGAGATTATCGTAGAGGCGGCGTGTCATTTTCTCAGACATCCCGGCCGAGGAGTCTTCATTGCGGGCATCGTTGCGTATGTTGATGAATTTGCCGTAGAGTGTGCGGTCGCGGTTTGTTTCGGGAGCGAGGGGTGCGATGGTGACGCGGTTCATCATCACCACTACCATTATCAGGAATATGGCGAGGGCCGTGCCTATCATCGTAACGATGCCGATGACAGGCTGGTGCTTCATGTCATACAGCACCTGGCGCAAAGTTTTATTCATTTTTTTAGGAAATTATTGGGGGTAGGAAATTAGGAAGTTAAGAAATTAGGAAGTTAGGAGGTTGATAACTTGTAACTTCTGACTACTAACTTCTAACTTATAATTAGTGACTGTCACGAAATCTGCCGTCCGTCGAAGAAGCGCATGACGCGGTGGGTGAGTTCGGCCTGCGCCTCGTTGTGGGTTACCATGAGGATGGTACGGCCTTCCTGGTTGAGGCTGGTGAGTATATCCATGATTTCGGCGCTCATGCGGGAGTCGAGGTTGCCGGTGGGCTCGTCGGCGAGTATTATGTCGGGGTTGCCGATTATGGCGCGGGCGATGGCCACACGCTGGCACTGACCGCCCGAGAGCTGCGAGGGGAAGTGGTTGGTGCGGTGCGACAGACCCACGCGCTCGAGTACTTCGGCGACTTTGGTCTGTCGTTCGCGGCTGCCGATGCCCGAACGGTAGGTGAGGGGCAGCTCGACGTTGTCGGCCACGCTGAGAGAGGGAATGAGATGGAAATTCTGGAAGATGAAGCCGATGGAGGCGTTGCGGAAAGCGGCGAGTGCGCGGTCGCCCATTCCCTGGGCGGTCTTGCCTGCAATCTCTACACTACCGGAGGTGGGCCTGTCGAGAAGTCCGACGATGTTGAGGAGGGTCGACTTGCCGCAGCCCGACGGCCCCATGATGCTTACGAATTCGCCTTTTTCGATGCTGAAATTAACATTGTCGAGAGCCATGGTCTCGATTTTACTCGTGCGGTAGAGCTTGCTGACGCTATTAACTTTGATCAGTGACATGGTTGTGAAATTATGAATTATGAAATATGAATTATGAATTTAGAGTGTGGATTATGAATTAAGCGTTGAATAAGAGCTCATAATTCATAATCCATAATTCTTAATTCTTGATGCGGTATTTGCGTGATTTGTAGGCGCTCATGTCGCCGAGGACTACTTTGTCGCCGGGCTGCAGCCCGCTTTTCACTTCGACGTAATTATAGCCGGCATCACCGAGCAGCACCTTGCGTTTCTCGAGGTTGTCGGGCGAAGTCTCGACAAAGAGATCGTATTCGCCGGCGCCGCGGCTGTAGTAGGGCCCGATAGGGAGGCGGAGCACATCGTCCTTGACCTCGCGTACAACGAATACTTCGGCAGCAAGACCCGACCGGAGGTTGACGGCAGTACTGTCGTCGAACAACACCGAGAAGGTGACAGCACCGTGGTTCGCTACAGGCGATACATTGATCACCGTGCCCGGATATATATTCTTGGCCACACGGACGGAGGCTTTTCCTCCGGCCGACAGCAGGCGTGCGTTGGTCTCGGAGATCTCGGCGTCGATCTTGAAACTCGACATATCGGCTATCGTCGCCACTTTCTCGCCGGGTGCCACCTGCTGACCTATGGAGTTTATGATATATGTGAGTGTCGCGGCGCGGGGCGACTTGAGGCGCGCATCCTCGAGCGTGCGGAGCTGTGTGTTGAGGTTGCGGTCGGAAATGCTGAGGTCGAGGCGCTGGCCCTTGATGACCGACTCGCGCATGCGGCGTTCGTTGTCGAGACGGCGGCGGAGCTGCTCAAGCTCGACGCATCCGGTCTTGTAGGCCAGTTCGGCCTCGCGCACGCGGTCGCCGGTGCCGGAGCCGAGGGCATCGAGGCGTTTCTCATTTTCCACTTCGGCCCCGAGACGGTTTACGGCCATTTCCTTGACTTTTATCGCCATTTCTATGTTGGTCAGCTCCGTGGCGTTGTCAAGTTCCTGCTGCTCGATTGCGTAGACAAGTTTCTGGCGGGAATCGCGCTGTTTGCTTATTTCGGCTTCGGTGGCCTCGAGGTCGAGACGCAGCAGGGGTGTACCGGCCTCTACCTTGTCGCCGGCACGACCATATATTTCCACCACCCGCGATGCTATCGGCGAAGTGATGATTTCTTCGAATCCCGGCACCACTTTGCCTGATGCCTGGATTGTGCTCTCGATGGCGCCGCGGTCTACGATGCCGAGATTGAGTTCGCCGCGCTTGACACTTCCGCGTGCGAGCGACAGCACGAACGAGCCCCCGATTATAACGGCGGCTGCGGGGATGCCGATACGCATCCACATTTTGCGGCGTTCGCGGCGTATTTCTTCGTGTGTGAGTTCTCTGTCCATTTTCAGATAAAAAAACTGTTATGCCAATAATATGGCAATTAGCGTGCCAAAACAGGTAATAATCTGAAAATGTGATATATGCCAAAAACAACGCCCGTCCGATTTCGGACAGGCGTACGATTTTTTAGGAATTGAGGAAGCTGAGAATTTAGGAATTCAGGTCTTTAAAGACTTTAATGACCTTAAAGCCTTTATCGCACTTAAATGGCACCGGCGATTTTGATGACCTGTGGCATTTCGGCGACGGCGTCCTGCAGGGACTGCGGAAGGATAAGGCGCGATCCTGAGAGCTTGGCCGAGTGTTTGTCACCGAGCACGGTGACCTTGCCTGGTTTGCGCAGTCCCTTGAGTTTTACTGAGGCACAGGGCTTGGCGATGTGCACGTAGAGGTCGTTGCCGACTGTGGTAAAATATACGCCGTCGGCCTTGTTGTCGGCCGCGGCCGTCCATGGGTGTGAATTATAGATGGATTCGCCGTTTACGTCCATCCATCGGCCTATGCCGAGGAGACGGTCTTGCATTACCAGCGGAATGGTGCCGTCGGCCTTGGGGCCGATGTCGAGCAGCAGGTTGCCGCCACGCGACACGCGTTCGATGAGTGTCACCACAAGATCGCGGGTGCTCGAATAGTGGTCGAGCGTTTCGGCCCAGTTGTACCCGAACGAATTGCCAATGCCGCGGCATTCCTCCCACGGGTGGGCGTTTTTGGCCATATTTTCGGCCTGGGCGTCACTGAGGTCGTATTCAGTGGTGTAGAAGCCGCCATGACGTCCGCGGGTTTCCTTACCCCAGCGGTCGTTTACGACCACGCGGTCGCGTACGGGGCTTTCGTTGTAGAGCCATGCGAGGAATTCGGTGCTTCGCCATGTCTCGCTGGGGTGTTCCCACTCGCCGTCGGTCCATACCATGTCGGGTTCGTAGCGGGTGACAAGATCCTTGAGCTGCGGCAGCATGCGCTGGTCGACATAGCGGTCGACATCGTTGAGGAAGATAGGATTATACCATTCGTAGAGCGAATAGTAGAAGCCCATGTGCAGTCCGCGGTCTTTGACGGCCTCGCTGAGTTCGCCGCAGAGATCGCGGTGCGGGCCTATGTCGACGCTGTTCCAGTTCCACGACTCGGCGCTTGGCCAGAGTGTGAAGCCCTCGTGGTGCTTCGATGTGAGAACCACATATTTAGCTCCGGATGCCTTGATGAGGTCGGCCCATTCGCCCGGGTTGAAACGTTCGGCCTTGAAATCCTTGGCAAAATCCTGATATTTGAAATCGTCGCCGTAGACCTCGCTGTGATAGCGGCGCGTGGCGTCGCCCACGGGGCTGGTATCGGTGTTTTTCTGCCACCAGTACCACTCGGAGTAGACCGGATTTGTGGTAACGGATTTATCTACGGTAGCCCAGGCGGGTACCGAATAGACACCCCAGTGAATGAAGATGCCGAAGCGGGATTGTTCGAACCATTCTGGCACGGGACGGCTGTCGATCGACTCCCATGTCGGCTCGTATTTCTGTGCCGAAGCCATCAGGCCCAGGCCGCAAAGCGAAAGCAGGATCAGTTTTTTCATAATAAGTACGGTTAAATTTTCCGATGCAAAGTTATAGAGAAACATCAAACAGACATGATATAATATTTAACCATATCGGAAAATATTAAACAGATTGCACGGATAAAGACTATCTTTGCAGTATCAGATACAAAAAAAGATATGGCTGAAATAAATTCAGATAACTTGCAAATGCTCAACGCAGGCCATGCGCGGCTCGACCGCGACTGGAACTGGAGCGATATCGGCTCGCCCTTCACGCGCATATACTGCGTGACCGAAGGCAGGGCTTGGATTATAATAAACGGACACAGGCGCGAACTTACTCCCGGCCATCTTTATATCATACCGGCCTTTACGCGTCATTCTTATGAATGCGACGGACGGTTCAGCCATTATTATCTGCACATCTATGAAAGCTATCATAGCGGACGCACGATCTGTGACCGATATGAGCAGCTGCCGTTCGAGATTGTGCCGGCGGCCGGCGACCGCGAGATTTTCGAGTACATATGCCGTAGGCATCCCGAACTGGCTCTTACGGCATACAATCCGCAGATATACGACACCAAGAGCCGTCTGGCTGATTCCGCACGCCGTTTCGACGCCCTCGCGGAAGCCGAAAAGATGTATATACGCGGAGCCGTTCTTATTCTGCTGTCGCGCTTCATAGAGCACGCCACACTGAAGGCGCCCGCTGTCGACCGCCGTCTCGAGCCGGTCCTGAAGTATATCGACAGTCATATCGACAGCGCCATATCGCTCGACCGTCTCGCCGACGAGGCTGCTGTCAGCAAACAGTATCTCATACGCCTTTTCAGGCACTGCTTCGGCACGACTCCGGTAGCATATATGAACAGAAGACGGATCGAGAAAGCTCAGCTGCTTCTTCTCACCACCGTCCTGCCGGTCAAGGAAATCGCCTATTCACTCGGTTTTTCCGACAGCTCCTATTTTGACCGTCTTTTCAAAAAAAGGACAGGTTGCACTCCGCAGAAGTATCGGGAAGAGAGAAATTAGTTGAAAGTTAGGAATTAGGAGTTAGTAGTCAGGAGTTGTGGCTGTGAAAGTTAATTACTAACTTGTAACTTCTAACTCCTAATTTTTAACTTTCTGACTTCCGATTGCCGCTATCGATTTTTTCACTTGAAAAAGGGCGATGCGAGGGCCGCTCGGTTTGTTTCTTTGCAGAAAAAATCGATATAGTTATGAGTTTGACAATTCCTTTTATTACCTGGGGTGCCGTTGTGGTATTGACACTACTGATTGCAGCGGCACATGTATTCCGCACGGGATACCGTAAACATATTTTTGAATCGGGAAGCGAGCGTGAGGAACTGTTCGTGCCCGGCGATCCACTTCCTGAAAATGCGGAAGATTATGACGACGACCTTGATTGAAGAATGTCCGTCTTCCTCGACAGAGGAGATATGCACGTTTCTCGCCCGCTACGGATCGGCGCTTCTCGGCAGCGGCGCCACGTGCATACGTCTGGAGAAAAATATGAACCGTATAGCGCAGGCCTTCGGCAAGCGGGTGGAAGTCGCCACTATGCCGCGGCATCTTCATATAAGCGTATGCGACCCTGACGGCGGCGCATGCAGCACCGCTATCAGTTCGCCGTCGGGATCCGGAATCAGCTTCGATATAAACACGCGTCTCAGTGCCTTGAGCTGGGAGATTGCCGACGCACGTCTGAGTCTCGGAGAGGCAAACGAACGCTTCAATGCCATAATCTGCAGTAGTTCGCGCCCGTCGAGGCTGCTTACCCCGGCCGTAGCCTTGGCCAATGCATCGTTCTGCCGTCTTTTCGGAGGCGATTTTATTGCCATGGGGGTGGTGTTCATAGCCACTCTCGTCGGATTTTATATGAAATCCGCCTTGCTCAGGCGCGGCGTGGACATACGTGTGACCGTCTTCGTATGTGCGTTCATATCTTCCGTCCTCGGGGCGACCGATGTCCTTTTCGGCATCGGCGGCACGCCTGCGATAGCGCTTGGCACAAGTGTTCTGTATCTTGTGCCGGGAATACCGTTCCTTAATTCGTTCAGCGACATGCTCTACCGGCATTATATCTGTTCGCTAAGCCGTTTTGCCGATGCGATGGTGCTCACAGCCTGTCTCTCGGCTGGTCTCTGCGCCGGCATGGCCCTGATGGGCGTCGGCATGTTCTAATCTTTTTTAGGTGAAAGGTGAAGATAGTAGTTCTTCTATAATTTGCTTTCACAGCTTAGTCCGCCGGGGTCGCCAATTTCACTTTTCACCTTTCACCCTTCACAAAAAATAAGATATGATTGGAGAAATATTGCAGGATGCATTGTTTGCGGCGATAGCTGCTATCGGCTTTGCCGCTATAAGTCGCCCTCCGCGCAGGGCCTATCTATGGTGCGCGCTTATAGCGGCCGTCGGCCATTCGGCACGGTTTGTGCTCATGAATTGCGCCGGGCTGCATATCACGGCCGCTACCACTCTGGCCTCATTCATTGTGGGCCTTTTGGCTGTCTTTCTGTCGCCTGTGGCAAAAATGCCCGCGGAGACATGTTTCTTTCCGGCGCTTTTGCCGATGATTCCGGGCATTTATGCCTACAAGGCTTTCGGCGGTCTCGCAATGTGTGTGCTCAACGACAGCGCCGGTGGCTTCGACCGTTATTTCAGCCTTTTTGCCCAGAATGCCATCGTCTGTCTGTGCATATTGCTCGGCATGGTGGTCGGAGCTACATTGCCTATTTTCATTTTTGCGAAGACTTCGTTCAGGGCGACCAGAAAGGACAGCGGCAGATAACGGCTGAAGCAGTCTTTCTTTTTTCACTAAAAAAATATACCTTTGTTGCAAAATGCGCTCTGTAATGGAACTACGACAGCTGAAATATTTTGTAAAAGTAGCCGAAACACTCAATTTTTCGGAAGCGGCCCGAATTCTGTGCGTCACCCAGAGTACGCTGTCCCAGCAGGTAAAACAGCTCGAGACAGAACTTGACACCCCGCTTCTGATACGGTCGAGCCATAGCGTGACGCTGACGGAGCAAGGCCGCGAGCTGCTGCCGTACGCGCGTCGTACTCTCGACGATGCCGACACTTGTATCGCACGAATCAACGATCTCAATTGTCTTGCCGCCGGCACACTCAATATCGGTGTGACATATTCATTCAGTCCTATCCTCACTGAAACACTGATATCGTTCATGAGGCTCTATCCTAAGATAAAACTCAATATCTTCTACAAGCCTATGGCCGAGCTGATGGATATGCTCAGGGCGCGTGATGTCGATTTCGTGCTGGCATTCAAGCCTACGAGGCCAATGGAAGGCGTCGAATCGCATATTCTTTTCCAGAATTGTCTGGCCGCCGTTGTGGGCGAATTTCATCCGCTCGCCGCCAAAAAGCGGGTGACGCTCGAAGAACTCGAGGGATACGACATGGCCCTTCCGTCGAAGGGGCTTCAGGCCCGGAATGCTTTCGAACATATCGTGTCGCCGGCCTATAAATTCCGTGTGCGCATTGAGCTTAACGAGGTAAACATACTGCTCAAACTCCTGCGCTCTACAAATCTGATATCGGTGCTTGCCGAGGCTTCCATTCACAACGAGACGGGTGTGAAGGCGATTCCGATCGATACTCCCGACAATGAGATGGCCGGCTGTGTGCATACCCTCCGCGACGGCTACCGCAAGCGGTCGATGCAGGAGTTCCTGCGGCTGCTCAGCGAGTCGCTTGCCGTGAAAGAACGCCAGAATGCCTGGATCTGACTGTTTTTTATACCAATCATATTCCCATGAAACGACTATTTCTGCTCTTTGCTCTTGCGTGTGCCGCCGTATGCCTTCGGGCGGCACAGCCTGATTCCACACGCGTGCTGTTTATCGGCAACAGCTATACCTACTACAACGATATGCCCGAAATGCTCAGAAAGCTGGCGGCCGGAGCTGCGAACATCGAGAAGCTGAACATATCCTACAAGGCCTTCACCCCCGGCGGCTGCACGCTCAGACGGCATGCCGCCAACGAAGAGCTCCGCAAGGCGATCGCAGCCGGCGGCTGGGACTATGTTGTGATTCAGGAACAGAGTTCGGCGCCCGCGCGCCACTCGGCTACCGTAGCTCGCGACACATATCCGTATGCACGCACTCTCGACAGCCTCGTGCATGCCGCCAGTCCCGATGCCGAGGTAATTTTCTATATGACCTGGGGCCATAAGGACGGCTGCCAGACCAGGCACGACGGCTACCCCCTGATCGATACCTACGAAGGCATGCAGCAGCGGCTCGCCGACAGTTATCTCGAAATGGCCTATGACAACGGTGGCCGCTGTGCGCCCGTCGGGCTTGCATGGAAGCGTGTCCGGACAGAGCGCCCATACGAAATCCTATATACGGCAGACCGTTCGCATCCCTCGCGACTCGGCAGCTATCTTGCCGCAAACGTCATATTGGCGACCATGCTTGCGCGCCCTTTCCAAAGCTCATTTACGGCTGATCTCGATCCGGCATTGTGCGAGTATATCCAGGCAACGGCGCAGCACACCGTGCTGAGCAATAAGAAAATGCTGAACATTGACGCTAAATAGTGTTAAATATTTGGCGTTGAAGATCGAATGTATTATTTTTGCATGAAATAGCTCCATCCGGACGCATTCTTACAACGGGGTTGACCGGTTTTGACAGCGTGTAGAAGTGGTGGGTAAGCGTGCAGAGCTATGAGGTCTATGCTCTATAATATCTGGCTTCGAGCAATTTAAATGGCGAAAATAACTACGCTCTTGCTGCTTGATTGAAGTACAGTAGATCAGCTTAATCGCCGCAACAGTTGCAGCGACAAGACATCGCCCGATTGTCCTTTTTCCGAGACTAATCGATCAGGCGGTGCAGGTAAATCGGAAATAGAAAGCCGCAAGCCTCGGGAAGCTTTCGAATTCTTTAGAGGATAAGGCCGCGGTTGGTGGTTTCAGGCCTGCCGCAGCTCGAAAATCAACTTGAAACTACGCACGTAGAAAGCTCATTAGTTCCGCGTTTGGACGGGGGTTCAAATCCCCCCAACTCCACAAATAAAAAAGTTCCAACCATCGGTTGGAACTTTTTTATTTAGAACGGACGAGTGTGGATCAGGCCGAAAACGGACCGGAATATCAAGATTTCTTTTTGACAAGTTTACTGATCCAAGCGGCCAATACGGGGCCGAAGATTCCTGCCATTGCACCGGCAAAACCTATGATGACATATTCTTGCCAACCATTAGTAAACCAGTTTTGGGCCAATATAAGGTTTAGCAAATAGCACATAAAAGCAGTGAACGCCCATATAACGACAAAAGCCAATAAAAGGGAAAGATTCTTTTTCATAAGAAATTAGTTCAATGAATTGAAAATTCGAGAGCAAAGCTACAATTTCTCAACATCATGAAGAGTTTGGCTTATTTTTTGAGGGTGAGGCCGTCGTGGAAGGCCGCGCCGACGCGTTGGCCGAGGGCTATGTATCCGTTGTGTATGGGGTCGAAGGTTATGAGGCCCATTTTTTCGACATCGGGTTTGCCGTCGGGGGCAAGATAGTTTTCATCGCATACGATGTTGACTATTTCGGCCACAAGATAAAAGCCTGAGTCGGATTCGTGTATTTTCTCCTTCACCCGACACTCCATCGTCATCGGAAAGCAGTCGAACAGCGGAGCGTCGACATTTTCCGCTTTTGATGATTTCCAGCCAGTACGGCTCATCTTGGCAGCGTCTTTTTTCGCGCTTACGAGGCCGACATAATCGGCTCCGACAAGGGTGTCTTTAGTGGCGAAGGCTACGGTAAATTCTCCGCAGCGGTTCAGGTTTTCTGTCGTGGCATGAGAACCAAGCGATATTGCTATTTCCTCATAATCCCACTGGCCGCCCCATGCGGCGTTCATTGCATTGGGTGTGCCGTCGGCGTTGTAGGTGCCGATAATAAGTACCGGCTGTGGCAGCAGCCACGCCTTAGGTTTGAAATTTTTCATGATCATTTCTTTAGATGTTATTAAACAACCTCTAAATTCAGACGCTCTCTTAATCTCCGCAGCTGTCGAGTCCGAGCTGCACTATTTCATCTTCTTCATTTATCGCTCCGCACGTCGGGAGTGGCTCTATCCGTCGTATGACCTTGGCCGGATTGCCGGCGACGATGGTGTCGGAAGCTACGTCGTGGGTGACGACACTGGCCGCCCCGACAACGGCGTTGTCGCCTATGGTCACGCCGGGTAGAATTGTGGCGCCTGCTCCTATCCATGCTTTTTTGCCTATGCATATCGGCTTGCAAGTGATGATCTGGCGCTCGTACAGGTCGTGATTGTTGGATATCAGCTGTACGTTGGCGGCTATCATGGCGCCGTCCTTTATCGTTATGCCTCCCGCCGCCATCATCAGGCAGCCGGGCATTATGATCACGTCGCGTCCTATGGCGACCTTGTGGAACCGTACTCCCGAGAGTGGGGCGCCGATCCGGCTGCCTTCTCCCATAGCCGGAAACAAGGCATGCATCAGTTCCTGATACCTGTCGCTGCCGGGCATAGTGTGGTTGAATTCGAAAAGAGTTCGGCTCTGGGCGTCGGCCAGGGCCAGTTCTTCGGCGGTCTGTTTTGTCACGTCTATTCTGATTTCTTCCATGTCAGTTATAACGGATAAGCATTTTCATAGTTTGTTTCTTTTTCTGATTTTCTCGATAAGAACCAGTGCAAGGTGGGCGAAAATTCCATATACGAGAGTGACCATCAGGGCAAAGCTCTCGTTGATGACCATGACGTATGCCAATGGCATGGACCACTCTTGTCTGGCCTGACATATCGCTGAGCATATCGCGCAGATGCTCAGTACGATGAAGAGTACCGCCGTAGAGAAAGGCGCGGCCCCTATTCTGTATTTCCCGATTTTCAGCATCGTTTATCTGATGGTGAATTCAACGTATGCCGTATCTCTCTTCAGGGTCGGATACGGCGGTAAGATGAAATCTTTCGCAAGGCGGTATGTCCCCGGCGCATAGTTTGTGTCGTAGAACCAGGGTCGGACTGTCATCTGAAGTGTCGTGTCGGATGGTATGATATAACCGACTGAGTTGAAGACGATGGAGACTGTGCCGTCGTCGTCGGCATATCGCCTGTCTGTCGGGATTTCGTGCCACGACCCGTCTGCATCCAGTTGTTCGATCCTGAACCATTCGCCCGTCATGCCCTCAGTGTTCAGGCTGTTTTTAAATTCGACAGTCAGGGAGTCGAGAGGAGCCTGTATGATGGTCGGCCCGACAATACTCATGATAATTCCCTCGGCTGTCGAATAGCTCTTCTGAACGGAAATATCGGTTATATCATGCTCCGGCGCGGTGTCCGTGTGACTGTCAACGGATTTTATGGTCTGCGCGATGATAAGAACGGCAGCCATAAAAATGATCAAGCCGAGACAGAAAACAATGCGTCTTTTGGGGTTCATGTTCATTTGCTATATGTCGTTTTGTCCTGACGATATCACAAAGATAAGCAAATTTTTCCCGATATGATGCAAAGACGCCTCCCTGTCTGAGGAAGGCGTCTTTGGCGGTACGTCTGTGTAAGATTTGATAGATAATCAGCAGTAGTATATGGCAGTAAGTATGTTGTTTTTACTTGAATCTTTGGCTTAGGCCTTTTTGAATTTCGGTATATCGGGAGGGAGGTGTCGTTTATATAAAAAACTTATCCTGTATTTTGTTCGAACCCTATGTTTTTTTCAGGAGAAACGTTCCTGAAGTTTCTTGCGGGCAAAGAAAATGCGGCTCTTTACAGTGCCCAGAGGCAGATTCATGTGCTCGGCGATTTCATTGTATTTATATCCGGCTACATGCATCGAGAACGGAATGCGGTATTCGTCGGCGAATTCGTTGATGGCGTCGGTGATCTCGTTTGCGCCGTAGGTCTCCTCAGGAGATTCGAAACCGCTGTCCTGGCTGAGGTTGAGATGATAGAGGTTGTCGGTTGTATCGACTATTGTGGCCGAACGCACGCTGCGGCGGTAGTTGTTGATGAAGATATTCCGCATGATGGTGAAAACCCAACCTTTGAAGTTTGTGTTTTCAGCATACTTGTCTTCATTGTCAAGCGCCTTGAGCGTTGTGTCCTGAAGAAGATCGTAAGCGTCGTCACGGTTCGAGGTGAGCATGAATGCGAAGTTCAGTAGATTTGACTGAAGGCTCATCAGGTTGCTTTGAAATTTTGCGCTTGCCATAGTGATAAAATTTAGTAGTTTTCGAGCAGGATTCTTTAGTTTTTTGCGTGTCATTTTTTGTTTGACGATTCAAAATTACGGATAATTCAACAAAGTCAAGAATTATAAAGTTAATAAATGTGAAATTGGTGACAATTTGATTACATTTGATTTAATACACTGAAAATCAGTGATAAAATATGAATTAAAATTGTTTCAAAGTTGTTACAATGGCTCGAATGTTACAAAATAACCCCTGTTTGTAACAAAAAAACGCGCCCGTGCAGGGGGCGCGTTCAAGAGGTGTTTTGCGAGCTTAGAAAAGACTCCAGCTCACCGTGAGACCGGCCATGACGATCGATACCATCGACATGAGCTTGATGAGGATATTGAGCGACGGCCCCGATGTGTCTTTGAAGGGATCGCCTACGGTGTCGCCGACAACCGTCGCCTTGTGTACGTCGCTGCCTTTGCCGCCGAAGTTGCCTTCCTCGACATATTTTTTGGCATTATCCCATGCGCCCCCCGAATTGGCCATGAATACAGCCAGGACAAAGCCGGCCGAAAGGCCGCCTACGAGAAGGCCGAGCACACCGGGCACGCCGAAGATAAGACCTGTGACGATGGGCGCTACGATGGCGAGCAGCGACGGGAAGATCATCTCGCGCTGTGCGCCTTTGGTCGAAATCTGTACGCAGCGTGCGTAGTCCGGTTCGGCTTTTCCTTCGAGAATACCTTTGATTTCACGGAACTGGCGGCGCACTTCGTCGACCATATGGGCGGCCGCACGTCCTACGGCGTTCATTGTCAGGCCGCAGAAGAGGAATGCCATCATGGCTCCGATAAACATGCCTGAAAGCACCTTGGGGCTCATGAGGTTGACTTCATAGAGGGTCATGAAATCGATGAATGTCATCTGATGGATTTCGACAACACGGTCGCCGAGCTGAATTGTCGTCTCGCCGAGACGTTCGAGTCCGATACGTATCTCTTCTATATAAGATGCGAGCAGGGCCAGACCTGTGAGCGCGGCCGAGCCGATTGCGAAGCCTTTGCCTGTGGCGGCCGTAGTATTGCCGAGGGAGTCGAGGGCATCGGTACGCTTGCGCACTTCCTTGCCGAGACCGCTCATTTCGGCGTTGCCGCCGGCATTGTCGGCGATAGGTCCGTAGGCGTCTGTGGCGAGGGTTATGCCGAGTGTCGACAGCATGCCTACGGCGGCGATTCCGATACCGTAGAGGCCCATGCCGACGTTGGCGAAGTCAAAGCCGGAAGCGAACCAGTAGCTTAATATTATACCGACCACAACAGCAAGCACAGGCACGGCTGTCGATACCATGCCGAGGCCCACACCCGAGATGATGACTGTAGCCGGTCCGGTAGTGCCGCTTTCGGCAAGACGCTTGGTCGGTTTATATGATTGCGAGGTATAGTATTCGGTCGAGCGGCCTATTACCACGCCGACAAGAAGGCCTACGATTACCGAGCAGCTGATCCACTGCCAGTTGTCGAGTCCGAGCAGCCATAGTATGAGGAATGTGGCGCCTACGATTAGAACGGAGCTGAGGTTGGTGCCGAAGGCGAGTGCTCCGAGAAGATTCTTCATCGAGGCGTCTTCCTTGGTGCGGACGCAGAATATGCCGAGAATAGACAGAAGAATGCCTACGGCGGCGATGAGCATCGGCGCTATGACGGCCTTGTACTGCATCACTTCGTCGCCTGTCAGAAGATATGCGGCCGCCCCGAGGGCCGAAGTGGCGAGGATCGAGCCGCAGTATGATTCGTAGAGGTCGGCGCCCATGCCGGCGACGTCGCCTACGTTGTCGCCTACATTGTCGGCTATTGTGGCCGGATTGCGGGGATCATCCTCGGGGATGCCGGCTTCGACTTTACCTACGAGGTCGGCACCGACATCGGCTGCCTTGGTGTATATGCCGCCGCCCACGCGGGCGAAGAGGGCCTGGGTCGAGGCGCCCATGCCGAACGTGAGCATGGTGGTGGTGATCATGGCGAGTTTGGCTGTACCGGGAAGATCAACGAGCCAGTCGAGCAGGAGATACCAGAACGAGATATCGATGAGGCCGAGACCGACAACTACAAGACCCATCACCGCACCCGAACGGAATGCTACGCGCAGACCGGCGTTGAGCGAGCCGCGGGCCGCGTTGGCCGTACGTGCCGAGGCATATGTGGCCGTCTTCATGCCGAGAAAGCCCGACAGGCCCGAAAAGAAGCCGCCGGTAAGGAATGCCACAGGCACCCAGGGATTCTGGAGCTGGAAGCCGTAAGCCATCACTGAGAAAAGAACGACAAGGCATAGAAAAACGATGCCTACGATCTTGTACTGTTGTTTGAGGTAGGACATTGCGCCTTTGCGCACGTGCGACGCTATACGCGCCATTGTCTCGGTGCCTTCGCTTTCTTTCATCATCTGACGGTAGAAATACCAAGCCAGAGCGAGAGCCACGACTGCCGAGACCGGAACGAGCCAAAATACAGGATTCATGGTAGATTAGAATTAGGATAAATTGATATTGATGATTGATTCAAGTCATGGAGTTGCCGTAAAAATAGTATCGACGGCTATCTCTACGTCGTAAGGTGTCGCTTTGCCGTTTTTGTGGCTTACGGCCGAGCGCGTGTAGTAGAAGGCCTGCTGTACGTCCCATGACCGTACTCCGATCATGCGTGTTTCGCCGGCCGGTATGTCTGTGCCGACATTATGGCTCGCACGGTGCAGCAGATGTCTGTCGAGATCGTAGTAACTTATGGTGAAGGACATGCGCCGTATCGGCATGTTGCCTGTGTTCGTGGCGAAAAAGGTTTCACGCCTGGAGCGGAGCGGTTTGTCATAACCCTTGACCTCGATCATTTCTGCGGTGGGAGCGGCTATTGTGTCGTATACGGGCCGCACTTCGGACGCCGGCACTTCTCTGGTGTCGGATTTGGCATGTAGTCCTCGGCGTGTGGTGCGCTGGGCCGTACATGTCAAGGCTATGGTTATGGCTATGAGAATCAGAACGGGAAGTCTTTTCATAGTATTACAGGTGTTGGATTGGCATCTATTCTCACGGCTCCGTCTATGCCTTCGGGCCTTTGGTCCCCTTCGGTAACGGCAATCCGGAAGAGGTAGGGCAGCAATCGCCGGAAACTGACTCTTTTGCCGCGGCGGTAGGCCTTGAATGTGCAGGAGCGCAGCCGAGTATCGAATTCCACGATGAAATGCAGTTTTTTGTTGCGTAGGCGGTTGGTGCCCAGCGCCGGATCGGCTGCGAATTCGGCGTCGTAGGTGCGTGGTGTCGCCGTCGCTTTCAGGGTGCCGACGACCGTGCCCGGTTCGAGACTGTAGTCGTCCGATTCGATTATAGTCACGTTGTAATCATCGCGTGTGCCGGGGATTCGCGAGAACCGAAGCACTGCGCCCGATGCCGTCGTCTCCCAGATACCGCAGGCGTCGATATGTTCGGCGTCATTGCCCAGTTCCACCACGCTAAGCGGAGGAACCGCCGCCGCCGAGAGAGCAAGGGCGGCACAGGCAATGACGGCCGTTATTTTCATATGCTGCTGAACTTATAGGAGAAGCCTATCGACAGGATTTCCTTGATCTGTAGTTTCTTCCAGTCGGGATGATCCTTGTAGTAGGGAGTCAGTGTATCGTATCGGGCATTGAAGTTGATCTGCGATGTGAGGAAGCGGTTGATGATGAAGGATAGCGTATTTTCCCAGTCGGCCTGGAAGCTGTCGTAGTTGGAGAAGGCGAATATGCGGGAGTTGAAGTTGATATTGTTGCATATCTTCCAGAAGAGGCGTATCTCGGCCGACGAACCGAAGTTATGCTTCGTTATGCGGCCTTCGTCTATGCCGTAGCTGGTAGGGCTGAGACGGTGGTTTATACATGTCTTCAGGCCGTACGACAGCGGCGCGAGCGACGCATCGAAGGTGAAGGTCTTTTTGGCGTTGGCATAGTTGTAGGTCATACCGATACCGACAGTGAGCTCGCCGGGCGACATAAAGGCCGAGCGTAGGTTGTGGCTGTTTGTATTGTATGAGTTCAGAAGCTGTGTCTTGAACTGGCCCGTGAACGAATAGTACCACCTTTTGGCTGCCTTGATACCGAATGTGGTGTTGACCTGGAAAAGATCGTCGGTAATATTGTAGTTGTGTATGGAGTCGTTGGGTGCGTTGTTTATGCCGAGCTTATATTGTGCTGTGGTCTCGAAGAGGAGATTGGGGTGATACTCGGAGTTGAGTTTCACATTATATATCACGTGAGCGAGCATATTGATATTGTTGTTGCCGCCCTGATACCAGTTTGGCGACACGTATGCCTGCGAGAACTGCAGCAGAGCGTTGAACGAACGGATCCAGTGGCGTTTCTGCACCGGAGCCGACGAGATTGTCGCGCCGACATTCTTGGCGTTGTCGAGTTCGCGGATCTCGATAGTGTGTTTCGAGGGGTCTACTACGGCATGATATTGTTTGGGCGCTTCGGGCAGGAGGTCGATGTTGTAATATACCTTTTCGGGGTGTTTCGAGAATAGGTCGTATTTCATTGCCTCCATCGCACGGTTGAGGGCGGCCTGCTCTTCAAGCCAGCGCATGGTCTCGTTTCCGCTCAGATCGGCTTTGAAGGGATCGTCCTGTGCCGGGAATTTGTGATGGTCGAAAACAGCCGGAAGGAAAAAATACGAAGGCAACGGTTCGCTGCCCATTGTTGTTTCGCGGGGTATATAGCGGATCGAGTCGAGATACTGGTCGATTTCCTCGATCGAGCGCACGCGGTAGAACGAGGTGTCGGGAACTTCGGCGATGGTGCTGTCGGGCATTATACGGGCCGCTGTCGGGGCAATGTTGTTTTCGATCGGTTTTTCGACGATAATGATGGTGTCGGGCTTTACGTCGCCTACTTTGGCGTTATCGAAATACATTGCCTGAGCGTTTGCGGCTGTGTATGCCGGCAAAAGGGCGGCTATGCCCAGGATATATGCTTTTAGAGTCATAGTCGTGGTTTGAATGCGATATACAAAGTGCATACTCCCAGAGTGAGTGCGCGGAAGGAAACGTTCTCCAGTCCGGCATCTTCCATGAGAGCTGTCATGCGTTGGCGTTGTGGTGCGGCGGCTATGCTTTCGGGCAGATATGCATAAGCGCTGCGGTCTCCGGCAATGAGGCTGCCGGCAAGAGGAATGAGAGTCCGGGTATACAGACGGTAGAAAGGCTTGGCCCATGCGGCTGTCGGCGTCGAAAGTTCGAGCACGGCGAGTTTGCCTCCGGGGCGCAGTATGCGGGCCATCTCGCGGTAGCCTGCGCCGATATCGGCGAAGTTACGCACGCCGTAGGCTATGGTCACAAGGTCGAAACTGTCGTCCGGGAGCCCGGTGGCGAGGCAGTCGGCCTGGCGGAAGTCGATATTGGCGCCCTGCGCCGCGGCTTTGGCGCGCGCTTTGTCGAGCATGCCTTCCGAGAGGTCGAGGCCGGTCACTTTCGCGCCGGGCAGGCGGCGTGCCATGGCAAGGGCCACGTCGCCGGTGCCTGTGGCAAGATCGGCTATGTCCTTGGGCGAGCTGGCGGCGGCTTCGGCCAGAAGGCGCCGCAGCCACAGACGGTCGAGTCCGAAAGTCATGGCGCGGTTCATGAAGTCGTAGGCCGGCGCTATGGCGTCGAACATGGCTTCGACCTGCTTTTCCTTCTGGCGCGGATCGTCGTGATATGGATTGATTTTTTCTACGTCTTCCAAAGCTCGGTGTGAAAAAATATTTCCCGGCATGGACATGCGCGGGCGTGTCCATGCCGGTGTAACTGTTTATGGCTTGTCAGAGATTGGCGAGGAAGTCGAGGACTCCGGTCTCGATACGCTTTTCTGCATCGGCCTCGGGTGCGGGCACGAACTTACGGCCGGTCACGTGCTCGTACAGCTCGATGTAGCGGTCTGAGATACTGCGGCAGATTTCGTCGGTCATTTCGGGCACGACCTGGCCGGGCTTGCCCATGAAGCCGTTGTCCATCAGCCACTGACGCACGAATTCTTTTGAGAGCTGGCGCTGGGCCTTACCCTGCTCGAAGAGTTCCTGATATGTGTCGGCATAGAAGTAACGCGACGAGTCGGGAGTGTGTATTTCGTCGATGAGCATGATTTTATCGGCGAGTTTGCCGAATTCATACTTGGTATCTACGAGGATAAGACCGCGGTCGGCCGCCATCTTTGTGCCGATCTCGAAAAGGCGCAGGGCATATTTCTCGATCACGGCATAGTCTCCGGCCGATACGAGTCCGCGGGCAATGATCTCTTCGCGGGATATGTTCTCGTCGTGGCCTTCGTCGGCTTTGGTGGTCGGGGTGACTATGGGGTGGGGAAGGCGCTGGTTCTCGCGCAGGCCTTCGGGTAGCTTGACACCGCAGATTTCGCGTGCGCCTGCCGCATATTCGCGCCATGCGCTGCCGGCGAGATAGCCGCGGACAATCATTTCCACGCGGAAGCCTTCGCAGCGCGAGCCGGCGGTTGCCATCGGATCGACTTCGGCGAGTTTCCAGTTGGGTACCTCGGCGGCGGTTGCGTCAAGGAAGTAATTGGCAATCTGGTTGAGCACCTGGCCTTTATAGGGAATGCCCTTGGGGAGCACGACATCGAATGCCGATATGCGGTCGGTTGCTACGAGCACGATGACATCGTTCGCCAGAGTATACACGTCGCGTACCTTGCCATGGTAGACGCCGGTCTGGCCGGGGAAATTGAAGTCGGTGTGTGTGAGGGTCATGATTGGCTTTTTTATGCTGTTGAGCGTTTATTCCGGCTGCTGCCGGCTTATTGGGTTATCGGGTTGTCGGACTGTTCCTGTGCAGCGGCTTTTGCTGCTTCTGCCGCCGCTTTCTCCTCGCGGTCGAAGCGTTCGTAGGCTTCTACAATACGCTGCACGAGCGAATGGCGCACTATGTCTTTCCGGCCGAATTCGACCAGTCCGACGCCGGGCACGCCGTCAAGTATCTTCAGTGCCTGCACCAGACCGCTCTGTGTGCTGCGCGGCAGGTCGATCTGGGTCACGTCGCCGGTCACTATCATCTTGGCGTTCATGCCAAGGCGCGTAAGGAACATCTTGATCTGGTGCACGGTTGTGTTCTGGGCTTCGTCGAGCACTATGATGGCATCGTTGAGGGTACGGCCGCGCATGAATGCGAGAGGAGCTATCTGGATCACCTTCGTTTCCATATATTCCTTGAGCTTCATGGCCGGAATCATGTCTTCGAGGGCGTCGTAGAGCGGCTGTAGATACGGATCGATCTTATCCTTCATGTCGCCGGGCAGGAAGCCGAGTTTCTCGCCGGCCTCGACAGCCGGACGCGAAAGTATGATCTTGCGGGCCTCGCGGTTCTTCAGGGCGCGCACCGCCAGGGCGATGGCGATATATGTCTTGCCTGTGCCTGCCGGGCCGAGGGCGAAGGTCAGATCCTTGGAGGCAAATGTGTCCACAAGAGTCTGCTGGTTGGGTGTCCGGGCCGTGATCGGTTTTCCGTTCACCCCGTAGATGATCACTCCGTCGCGCTGCTGTTCCTTGGGAGCCTCGCCTTTCACGATGTCGAGTATCACCTCTTCGCTAAGGCTGTTGTACTGCTCGGCATAGTTGGACAGCTCCTTGATTTTTGCTTCGAACTCAGCCGTTTCGTGCTCCTCGCCGATGACACGTATCACCGAGCCGCGTGCCGAAATACGCAGCTTGGGATAGAGGTTCTTTATGAGTTGCATGTTGGCGTTGTTGACGCCGTAGAAGCAAATTGGGTCGACATTGTCGACAATTACAATGCGTTCTATCATAATTGAAACGGGCCGAAAGCAAACCGGTATGCAAAAGTACAAAAAATGCGGCGTTTACTACCGGTTATCGTTAAACAAAATTTCAAATTTTCAGTGCAGACTGAAATGATGTCAGAGATCGACGGCGCGCAGGGTCGAGATCCAGCGTAGCGCATCCTTATGGCTTATATCGCCTATGATGAGCACCACAGGCATACGGTCCGGAGTCTGGCATACGCCGAAAACGCGGTTGCGGCTTCCGTCGAAGGCCGCATATACGTCGCGGCCGTCGATTTTTACGACCGATCCTGCCGTGGTGCCTGCGAGTACGGCAGCCAGCGAGATGGCGCTGACGCCTTCGGAGTTCTTCTGATGTCCGAGTGCGAAAATGAGACTGTTGTCATGGCTGCGGTAGACATCCATGTCCATTTTTGCCGACAGGGCGTTGTCAAATGTCATTCCGTCCGGTGCCTCGATTGTCGCACCATGGCCGCGAAGCACGTTGGCGGCTCCGGCCGGGGCTGCGGCAAGCATGATGGCGAATGCAAGCAGAAGGATTCGTGAAAGAAGTGAATGTGCGCGTGTCAATGTTATGTAATGTTAACGGATTGCTCTCTCTGTTGGTTCACTGGGCCGTCAGGCCGCCGTCGATGGGCATCAGGGAGCCGGTGATAAACGGTGCCTTCCCCGATGCGAGAAAATATACGAGTTCGGCCACTTCTTCGGGATAGCCCACGCGGCCGGCGGGAAACAATGCGCCTTCCTCGGCGAAGTATTCTTCGACCGGTTTGCCCGTGCGTGCCGACAGGCGTTCGAAAAGATTCTCGACAAGCGGGGTGCGCACGGTGCCCGGACATACGGCATTGACCTGCACTCCCTTGTCGGCGAGATCGAGGGCGAGGCTTTTGGTCATCTGGCCTATGGCGCCTTTGGTCAGTCCATAGGCAAAGCTCGCGGTCTTGCCGATGAAAGACTGGTCGGAAGCCATGAGGACAACCGAACCGCCGCCTCCCGCAATTATTTCGGGCACTGCGGCACGCAGAGTGTTGACGGTGCCGTAGAGGTTGGTCTGAATCACGAGGTCGAGTTCTTCGTCGGAGATGTCGAGCAGAGTGTTCTTGCGGTGTATGCCCGCGTTGGCAAAAACGCTGTCGAGGCCTCCGAAGCGGCTCCTGACAGTGGAAATTGCGGCTTCGATGTCGGAGCGCCGCCTGGTATCGCCCTTGACAAACACACTTCCGTGTACCTCTCTCTCAAGCGCGAGTCCACGGGGCTGGTCAAGATCCATGAATACGACATTCCACCCTTCGGAGGCAAATTTACGCACCGCGGCCGCTCCGATTCCGGCCGCTCCGCCGGTGATGAATACAGTTCTGATTTTTCCCTCTTTCATATTGCCGCAAAATTACACCTTTTCAGAGTAATTCACTCTAATTGTATCTCTAAAAAAATCTAATTGGAGCCGACAATGGTTGATGATGACTGTCTTTTTGTGAACGGGTCTGGGCTTTTTTTGTTAATTTTGTGTCTCTCAAATTAACCCCTCCAAAGACTGTATTACATGAGAAAGAAAGATATTCCGGTACTGCTTCTTACAGGTTATCTCGGAAGCGGCAAAACAACTCTCCTCAACCATATCCTTACCAACGAGAAAGGCATTAAATTCGCTGTTATAGTTAATGATATCGGCGAGGTGAATATAGACGCATCGCTGATCCAGAAAGGCGGTGTGGTCGGCGGCAAGGACAATGGCGACCTCGTCGCGCTTCAGAACGGTTGTATATGCTGCACGCTTAAGATGGATCTCGTGCAGCAGCTTGCCGATATTGCCGAGACCGGTAAATTCGACTATATTGTGGTGGAGGCAAGCGGTATCTGCGAGCCGGAGCCTATCGCCCGTACCATATGCTCGATTCCCAATATGGGCGAGGAATATACACGCGGAGGTGTCCCCCGGCTCGACTGCATTGCTACCGTGGTCGACGCCCTGCGTATGAAGACCGAATTCGAATGCGGCGATTCGCTCAAACGCAAGAATCTCGACGAAGACGACATAGAGAATCTCGTTATCCAGCAGATCGAGTTCTGTAATCTGATTTTACTCAACAAGATATCGGAAGTCACCCGCGAGGAGGCCGACCGTGTGCGTGCGATCATACGCGCTATCCAGCCGAAGGCGCGTATCATAGAGTGCGATTATGCCGATGTGCCTATCTACGAGCTGATCCATACCAATCTCTTCGATTTCGAGCGTACTGTCACTTCCGCGACATGGGTGCGCGAGCTCGAAGGAATACACGACGAGGATGATGACGACGACGAGCATGACCACCATCACCACCACGACCACGATGAGCATGAAGACCACCATCATAACCACCATCACCATGATCACGACCACGAGGAAGGCGAGGCTGAGGAATATGGAATCGGAACGTTCGTGTATTATCGCCGCAAGCCTTTCGACATCAATAAATTCGACTACTTCATACACTCGCAGTGGCCAAAATCGGTTATACGCGCAAAAGGTGTCATATATTTCAAGCACAATATGGATATGTCCTACCTTTTCGAACAGGCCGGTGTGCAGAAATCGCTCACAGAGTCGGGCATGTGGTTCGCTACCGCACCGAAAGAAGAGCTTGAGGCGATGGCCGAGCAGGATCCGTCGATCCTTGCCGACTGGGATCCTGTATATGGCGACCGTATGATAAAACTCGTCTTTATCGGCCGTAAAATGGACCGTGAGGCAATCGAGAAGGCTCTTGATGCCGCTCTCGCCTGAAAACAGCCTCTAACAGACGACACAGCCATTATGACCATGGTCATAATGGCTGTGTCGCATCCGGAGGGTGCGGATTGTCATGGCGCGGCCACGGCTATGCGGCGCGATGCTGTCTGGTAGCTCTGCCCGTCGGTGGTGATGGTGGCGCGGTAGAGATAGATGCCGCGGTTGACACGGCGACCCGATTCGTCGCAGAGGTTCCACGTCACGGGCGCGGTGAGGAACATGTCGCTGCGTCCCGTCACTGTATTGCTCCATAGCTTGCGTCCGAGAAGATTGTAGACGCTCACCTCTACTGTGGCCATGACTTCAGGCTGGTCGTGGCGGAGATAGAAATTGGCTTTATCGATGGCCGGATTGGCGTCGGAGTAGACTTCGTATATCTTCGGAGCGACAGATTCCCCGACGAAGAATTCGATTTCGGACGTCGCTGAGTTGCCTGCCGTATCCCATACACGGAGTGTAAGGGTGTGCGCCCCTGTGTCGAGGCCTTCGAAAGGATAGTTTATGACGCCTGAAGGCGAGCCGTCGGACGAAGGAGTATAGTAATACGATAGATCGGAGAAGGTCTTGTTGCCGTCGATGATGGCGGTCATCTGGCGCCCTACGCCGGCTGTCGATACGTTTATGCCGGTGTCGTCGCTTACGGAGGCTATGAGCATGGGCGAGTCGTTGACCGTATCGCCGCTTTTGAATGTGCTGTGATTGAGTACCATCGAGTCGATTTTGGGCGCTGTCTCGTCAGGGGCGGCGGTATCGTCGTAGCCGTAGACATAGAAGTCGCGGCTAAGACCGATGGCTTCGTCGTTGCTTTCGGTGGAATACGCGAACAGCGACATTGTGGCCGGCCGGAAATTCTGCGACAGTTCGCCCGGCATGGCTACATCAATGGTGAAATGGCCGTCGGTGACCTTTGTCGAGCCGCAGTACACACGTTCGCCGTAGTCCTCGAAGGTTTCTTCCTTGCCCTGGTCGCCACGCCCTATGGTAGTGAACGAGCGTTCGGCGTCGAAGATTTCTATGAGCATGATGCCGTTGAAACCGGAGAGGACATTGCCCTCGGGATCGGTCACGCTGCCTTCTATTCTTGCTTTCTCGAAGGCGGAAAGAATGATCTGATCGGGACCCTGCGGCGACAGTCCCTTTATGTTGTCGATACGTACTATATTCGACGGTGTGGCGAGTTTCAGTGCCGGATCTCCGATGAAGACATACCGCAGGCGGTTGTCGTCGGCGCGCGGCGTCGGCACTTTCTCGTCGTCATTGCGGATATCGTTTTTGGCCCGCATGTATATGTCGCCCGGTGCAAGAAGCTGCCCGTTCGCGTCGCGGACAGTCAGTGCGCGTCCTACCGCATTGGAAAAATATTTGCTGAGGGCGATATATACCGGGCGTATGGCGCTGATGACGCCTATGGCGCCTCCGTAGCGCTCTTTGAAAAGCAATTCGGCGCCGCTGACAAGTTCTGCGTCGAAGCGCAGGAAATCGCATGTGGCCGCGTAGATAAACGGCCAGTGGCGCAGATACATGTTGTTTATATCCGTATAGGTGAGGAGGCCTTCGCCGGTCCAGCTTGTTTCGTTGGCGTGGCCTATGTAGTTCCACCATACGACGCCTTCCTCGAGATGACGGTACATGGTTTCGCGGGCCATGACGGCGACGTTGCCCTGAAGTTCGTAGTTGTCTACATATACCTTGCGCACAAGGTGCTGCTGCCGGTCGGAATGCTCGAACTCCGAAATCATCTTTTCCGACTGCCTCAGGTGCTCGCCGGCATCTCCGTCGTCGGCTATGAATAGGAAGCGCTGTTTCCAGGCGGTCTTATGTGCTCCGGCGGCATACTGGATTATTTTGTCTACGATGGAAGAGGCCTCGTCGGAACTTGTCACGGGTATGCGGCCGAGAGCGACCGAAAGCTTGTCGCGTCTCATGTCGGCCCCGCTTCCGTCGCCGAGCATTGCCACAAAATCGTCGGAACAGAATCCGTCGTTGTCGGACAGCGACGCCGCGCTCGACGAGGGCATCCACGCCGGCAGTGTGGGATAGGAAGGAGCCGAGGCCGACAGGCGTCGGTTGTCGAGAGTCGTGCGGGCCATAAGGATGACATATCGCAGCGACGGGCCGGTTCCGGCAACACCGCGGTCATACAGCATTTTGAGGTATTTGCGCAGGCCTGAGACATCAGGCGCCCCGGACGAGAATTCATTGTATATCGTCTGCGGATCCACGATCCGGACAGACAGCGGATCTGAGGCAGTACGGTGAAAGTCGGCCAGACGCGATGCCTCCGTACTGAATTCCGAAGGACATATTATAATCATTTCGGCGCCTTCGCCGGCATGCAGATTCTGGTTCGACACGGTTCCGACGGTCTTTGGAGCGGGCAGAGCGGCTTCGGGCAGCCATGCCACAAAGGTGCGGTCGCTGCGGTTCTCCATGCTCCAGAAAGCTTCCCCGCCGGATATCGTGTATTTGATTTCTGACGCTTTCCCGGGACGGGTGATCTCCCATATTCTCATGTCGTCGCGGGCATTCGCGAGGGCGAATTCTGACGAAAGGCTGCTGAAGCAGAACCAGCCGGAGGCCGGCATGCGGAGCATACGCTCATAGGCGACTGAAATATAGTTGAGGCTGGCCATACTCACGGTTCCGCCGGGAGTGAAAGTAAGTTCAATCGAGTGTCGTCCGTCTTTGCATTCGAAGGTATGACGCCCGATTGTCTCGACCCCGTGTACATATCCGTCGGACGGTTTGGCGCTGATGGTGGCGGAACCGATGTTTACCTCATCGAAATTGGCGGTAAGACGTCCCGACGAACTGAGATTTGATATGAATGAATATTCGATACGGGCGCTGCCGCCGTTTGCGGCATCTGTAAAATCCATTGGAAATGAGCGGGTACGCGTATAGCGGAAGTCTTCGCCCGTCATCAGCGGACCGGCTTCTGCTGCCAGTGCCAGTTCGCGCTCATGATGGAGGAGGGCGTCGGCCGTGCGTGCGGGATTTTCGCTGACGCCTGCTGTGCCCGAGGAGGGCAGCGTGCCGCTGCTGTCTGCATCGGGTAGTTCTCCCACGAAGTAATAGCCGTATGAGCTGTATGGATTCTGGTCGTAATGGCGGTAACCCTGCACGGTCTGCCAGTCGCCTCCGGCTACGCCATAGAAAACGAGGCCGCGGTCGGTGAGCTCACATGGTGCGAGGGGCAGATCGTCGATATACTCCTCTGCGGATAGTACATTCGATATTCTCGCGCCTCCGTAGCCGAATACGCGCACACGCGAGAGATCCCTGAATCCCCATGAGCGGAGAGTTGGGGTCGGTATGCGGTAGAGACCGTCGGTATCGACGCGGATTTTCATCCAGTTGCCCTGAGAGAGGGCCGAGTTGTCGGCATAGTGTGTCAGAGGGAGTGCCGCCGCGCCTGCAGGAAGCAGCATGGCAAGTATCAGGATCAGATATGGAAGCGGAGAGTATATATGTCGGTTGGTCATATTGCGGTTGATTGGTCGGTGGGCCCGAAAAGGCCATAATGCCTGAAAATACCCTCTTAAACAACGGAGACAGAGGCTGTTTATTGCGTCCGGCGGCATGAATCAAGCCATGCTGACCATTGGCGGCGGTTACCGTTGAATGTGTTGAGGTCTACATTGCCGCGGATACCCGGTAGACGTCCCAGATGGCTATGCTGCCATAACCGCCATTTTTCGTGGCCGAGCGGCGGATTGGTAAATGAACAGATCCATATTTCAGGTACGTCATGAGCCTTGAATCCGTCGCGTACAAAGCGGGCATGGCCTTGTTTGTTGGTGTAGATCATTACCTGATATCCCTGTGCTCTCAGAAGAGCCACGAGTACTTCGAGGCGTTCGCGTACGATGGATGTGGTTTCGCCCGGAGCGTTGCGCCATTCCTCGACATCGATGGCAAGAGGCAGATCAGGCTTCAGATCGCCTATGGCTTTCAGGAAATTGACGCTTTGCATGGCGCCGTCGCAGTCGAAACGGAAGAAATGGTAGGCGCCGATGGCAAGACCTGCTTTCCGGGCCGCCTCGAAATTGCGGATAAAACTCTGGTCGCGGAATGATACGCCCTCGCTTGCCTTGAGATATACGAAATCTATGCCGGCGGCGGCGAGCGAGTCGAAGCATACCACACCGTTGTGGGCCGAGATATCGATTCCCTCAATCGGGTATCGTCCACGGTCTACGTCGGCATGAGGCTCTCTGACGCGCAACGCACGCCAGGAGGCAAGACCGATGACCAGCAAACCTGTCACCGCTATGATTACTACAGCTATCTTCCGGGCATTCTTGTCGCTCATACTGCAAAAATACGAATAAGTAGCGGGCGAAACCAAATTTTATGATCTATGCGACGTAAAAAATGCAACGACCCTCGCGGGCAATTGCATCCTAACCTATGATTCACTTATTGTGGCATGTAATTGGTTAATCTAACCAATTTTTCCGTTGTTGTATTTGCAAAGGCAAAGGTAAGGATATTTTTGGTAAATGTTATTCAGCCCAATGGGTTTAAGTTATTTTAACAATATTACATGGGCGCGCCCAGGGTCAATGCTCCGATCGATGACGGACGTGCGCCTGCATGGCCGATGGCGAGCACACACTCCGAAAGGGTTGCGCCTGTCGTGACTATGTCGTCGACGAGACATATGTCCAGATCCTTGAGTTCGGCAGGGTAGCGGCATTCGACGGTGCCCTGCACGTTGACAAGGCGCCCGCGGCGCGAACGGTGTGTCTGCGATGTGTGCGGTCGCGCCGAAATGAGATTGTCGCCGACCGGGATTCCTGTTATGTCTGATATTCCGGCGGCTATTTCACGGCTTTGGTTATATCCGCGTCGAATTTGTTTGAACCAGTGCATCGGTACCGGCAGAAGTAGGTCTATGCTATCTATCGCGCTTTTGTAGTCGGCTGTAAGCTCGCGGGCGAAAGCCCGTCCCAGCAAGCGCGCCTGTCGGGGTCTGTTGCCGTATTTGGCGCTTCTGACGAGATCGGCAAACGGACTGTGCCGGTCGTAGCGGAACCATACAGCCGAGAGACCCGCCGGTGCCACTCCGTTGGAAAGTGCCTCGGCTATTCCCGTGTCGCCGGTGTGGCCGACGAGCCGGGGCAGCGAAAGAAGGCAGTCGGTACACATGGCTTCCTCGCCATGAAGCATTGCACGCCCGCATGCCGGGCATAGCCGCGGCAGGCAGACGTGCAACAGTTCGTCGGTCAAATATCGGAGGGATATCAATATTGTTCGGAGGCGTTAGGGAAATCTGAGGTCTTTACGTCGTCGATATATCTGCCGACAGCCTGATTGATGATAGTGGAAAGATCGGCGTAGCGGCGCAGGAATTTGGGTGAGAAGCCCTGGTTGATGCCGAGCATGTCGTGCATTACGAGAACCTGACCGTCGACACCACCGCCCGCACCTATACCGATAACCGGAATGGTGAGTTCGGAAGCGACGCGTTCGGCAAGTTTTGCCGGTATTTTTTCGAGTACGAGGGCGAAACATCCTATTTCCTCGAGCAGATGTGCGTCGGAGAGCAGTTTTTCGGCTTCGCGTTCTTCTTTCGCACGAACGGCGTATGTGCCGAATTTATTGATGGACTGCGGCGTGAGGCCGAGATGACCCATCACGGGAATGCCGGCGCAGAGTATTCGCTCTATGGATTCGCGGATTTCGGAGCCGCCCTCCATCTTTACGGCTTCTGCATGGCTCTCCTTCATTATGCGTATGGCGGAGGCAAGGGCTTCTTTCGAATTGCCCTGATAGGTGCCGAACGGCATGTCGCATACAACGAGGGCGCGTTTAGTGCCTTTGATCACGCTTTTGGCGTGATATATCATCTGGTCGAGGGTGATCGGGAGAGTGGTGATGTTGCCGGCCATGACGTTAGAGGCCGAGTCGCCTACCAGAATCACGTCCATTCCGGCTTCGTCGATGAGTTTTGCCATCGAGTAGTCGTAGGCCGTGAGCATGGCGATTTTCTCGCCGCGCTGTTTCATTTCGATAAGGCGCGAAGTGGTGACTTTGCGCTTATCGTCTACAGTATTGGTTGACATTATATGTAATTAATAATTGAGATTTTATAATTAATAATTAAATTCCAATGATTGGTGAGGCTCGACAGAAAGATGCTATTATCTTCACCTTCCACCATTCACTTTCCAACATTAATTTATGAGAGGCCGAGGGAACTGAGGATTTCTATGGCTTCGGCGCCCGATAGGGTACGCCGTCGCCCTATGTGATCGGCGAAACTGTGGGCAACCTCCTGAACGCCCGGATGACGGAAGACGCGCTGCACATAGCTGAGGCAGCCGTCGAAAAGACGGTCGGATTCGTCATTGTCGAGTCCGCAATGATCGTATGCATCGGCTCGCACTGCCTCGCGCACGGGGTTGATATCGTCGTCGGCCACTCCCCGGTGCCCGAGAACGTAGCGGCGGCATACGATGTTGCCCAGGGTCATGGAGGCGGTCATGCGGAGGTCGGCGAGAGTCTGTTCCCATACGATTCGGGCCGACATGCGCGGATTGCCTTTGAATCCGTAGTCGTGACTCATGACTATGCTCTCGCCGGCTGGAGCGTCGAGGCTGATTTCACAAAGATATTTTTCGCCGTCGAGAGCCACCAGGGTGATGGCCATGCCGGCAAGTCCGTATATTTTGTCGCGCTCGTCTGTATAGCGCAGATTTGAGTGATCCATATATTCAGCTGAGTTTCCCGGAGATGGGAAACCTATAGTATATAGTTGTTAGAATCAATTGACTACCATTATTTTGGCGACAGCGCCAGAAGAGTTTCCGTCGTTGTTTTCAGACGCAAATACAAAGTAGACGCCGGTGCGGACACGCTCGCCCGCGCTGTTGCATCCGTCCCACGTGATCATGCCGCCTTCAGAGCGGCCTTGGAAGAATACATTTCCGGCGATATCGGCAATCTTGACAAGAGAGTTGTCCTTAAGGCCGGCAATGGTGATCCACCCTGTATAGTCGGGCCGCACCGGATTCGGATAGGCGTATACATCCGAGTAGTCTTCGGCGGCCGGTGACGAGTCGCTTTCGAAAGAGCAGAGACCGTCGGCTGTGCCGAAAAATACTTTGTTGCTGTGCGGATGGCATGTGGCGAAGTAGACCGTATTGGAGGTGAGAGGCGAATTTTCGCTTGTGAAGTGACGTATGATCTCGGTGCCGTCCTCACTCACGAGATAGACGCCGTCGTCGGCGGTCGCCAGCCATTTGCGGTTGGACGGGTCAACGGCGATCGACAGTACTCTGACTCCGTCAAGAAGATAGTCGCCGAACTGGGTGCCGTCATTACGTGGTACGATTGGACGCCTGAAAGCCATGTCCGGGCTCATTGCCGTTGCCGGACGTGTGAGTACGAGCGGCCCTATATCGGAGCAGAACCATATGTGGCCGTTATGGTCTTCGACCGGAAACGGCAGGCGTTGCACTTCGAGGACATGGCCGTCGGTATCCCTGAACATATGGTGTACCATATACGTGTCGTCGCTGAAGTCGGAGGGTGTGCCTTTGGTGTCGATGACAGCCAGATTGCTGGTGCTCTCGCCCACAGTGAAGAATATATGGTTGGAGCGTCGGCAGAACAGGGCCGACATTTCTCTGGTACCGCTGAAGTTAGGCAGTACGACCGGTATGAAGTCCGATTTACTGATTTTGTCGAGGTCGCCGCGGCGTTTTGCAGCCGGAAGAACCAGATATGATGGCTGCGGGGCTGTCTGGTGGCCTTTGCCGAGCCAGAGGTTGCCGGACGGATCTATATCCACATCGTAGCCTCGGGCGTTCGCTCCTCCGTCATAGCAGTTGGAGTTGTTGAATATTCCGATTACCTCGTTGCCGCGGAATGCGAAGAACGGACCGGCATTGAATCCCTGATACCATACTTCGGGATCGTCGGGATCCTCGACCACTCTGCTTGCACCGCCGACGAGACCGGGCCAGCCGGCTGTTTTCTGCTGCGATACCATCGACGGAACTTTTGATGCTGCATCAAAACGCGGAACCGTTATATCTCTTATCTCTCCCGTGGCCGGATAAAAAATATTGACCGACTGGATTCCGTTGAAGTCATCGACACTCAGATTATCGAAATACTGTGAAGGTGTTCGTTTGACAATATACAGCCGTTCGCCGTCCTTGCTCCATGTGGCGCCCCATGCTTCGCTTACTGTAAGCTCTTCGGGGCGGAAAGGCTGGATAAGGGCCGACGGAGTGTCGCCGGATATGTCATATTGTCCTATTCCGTCGATGTCGGAAGCCCATATGGATCCAAGTCCCCGTGTGGTGTAGAGGTCGGTCTCCTTTAAACCCTGAGGAATGGCTTTTTTCTCGCATATTCCGTTTTCGTCGATGATGTATATGTCGTCTTCTGAATATGCCATGACGGAACCGTCCGCATTTTGCTGGAGCATATATTGAAGAGTGCTGAATCCGTAGGGTATGCGTTCTCCGATGGAATTGCCTGCAAAGTCGAAGGTCGTGTGGTATAGACCTCTGCTATGGCAGTATACAACGCTGTTGTCTGACAGCGGACGCATGTAGTGGCTCCACATATATCCGAGATTGATGAAACTGTCGAACGAATGGTGCCGCATGTTTTTGGGAGATGCGTAGGCTTCTTCACCTATGATCATCAGCAGGTGATCTCCCATCGGGAAAAGATGGTCTGCGCTGATGTTGTATATGCCTGAATCGGTTATTTCTCTTTTCTTTTCGTCGTATACGGCGATTCCGAAATCAGTGGCGAGATATATGTGTCCGTCGGCAAAATAGACGTCATTGATGCCGTGGCCGGCGGAGATGACTGCATCTTTGATTTCAGGCAGGTTGGCTACCTTGCCGTCGTCAAAAAGCATATCGATATTGCCGTTTTCGTAGCATACGAGCAGGTATTTGCCGGTATGATTGTAGAATATGTCGGATACGGTGTTGTCCGACAGTTTGTTGGCCGTGGAGTAAACATATATTTCGTCGGTTTCGGTATCGCGGGAGTAGAGTTTATTGTTGCTTATCGCAAACATACGGCCGTTTCCTTCCACAACCTTGGTTACATTGTAACCTAAAGTGGGGTAGATCGACCATCTGCCGCTCATGTCGGTCGCACCGTGCAGGCACATCGGCGATAGCATGATTGCGAATGCCGCGACGATAAGGAGAAATACTTTTTTTATCATTTAGAGCAGTGGGTTAGATCGGTTGGGAGAGAGTGTCGAGGTAAGCGGCGAGCAGACGGACTGCACGCCCGCGGTGACTCACGGCGTTTTTCTCGGCGGCAGTGGCCTGGGCAAACGTTTTGTCCCATCCTTCGGGGCGGAAAAGGGGGTCGTAGCCGAAGCCTCCCTCACCGTGTGGCTCGGTCAGGATCTCGCCTTCCACCGTGCCGTTGAAGTACCGTGGCGCCTCGCCGTCCATGAGAAGCGCGATGGCGGTGCGGAAACGGGCATGCCGGTCGTCGCGGCCCTTCAGCTCGCGCAGCAGGCGCGCGTTGTTGGCGGCGCTGTCGTGGCCCGGGCCGGCATAGCGGGCGCTGTATATGCCCGGGGCGCCTCCGAGAGCATCGACTTCAAGACCCGAATCGTCGGCTATACAGTCATAGCCGTAGTGCTCTTTCACATATCGGGCCTTGAGCAGTGCGTTGCCTTCGAATGAGTCGGCCGTTTCGGGTATGTCGTCATGACAGCCTATGTCGGAAAGCCCGAGCACCTCGAAACTCTCGCCGAGGATTTCGCGGAGCTCGCGCAGTTTATGGGCATTGTTGCTTGCAAAAACGATTTGTCGCATAGTAAAATAACGAATCGTCCCGTGGCTTTATTGTCCTTTCAGGATACCACTATGTTCACGATCTTGCCCGGCACAACGATGATTTTGCGCACGGTCTTGCCGTCGAGCCATTTGGCGGCGCCTTCGGCTTCGAGAGCGGTCTTTTCGACGTCCTCGCGGGCCATGTCGGCCGGGACGGTGATGTTGAAGCGCGCCTTTCCGTTGAAAGACACGGCCATAGTCACGGAGTCTTCCTTAAGATAGCTTTCGTCGTATTCGGGCCAGCGGGCATCGCACACGCTGCTGTCGTGTCCGAGGGCTCCCTGCCAGAGCGCTTCGGCAGAGAAGGGCGCGAAGGGCGCGAGAACCACAGCCAGTGGCTCGAGAATCTCGCGTGAGCGGCATTTCTGCTGGGCGAGCTCATTGATGCATATCATGAATGCGGCTACCGAGGTATTGAACGAGAATCCTTCGATGTCGGCGCTTACTTTCTTGATGAGCTTGTGAAGGCTCTTCAGATTGTCGCGGGTCGGCGCGGAGGCATCGACCAGACAGTCGTCGCCTTTCCAGTACAGGCCCCAGAATTTCTTGATGAAGCGGAATACGCCGTCGATGCCGTTGGTGTCCCACGGCTTGCTTGCCTCCAGAGGCCCGAGGAACATCTCGTAGAGGCGCAGGGTGTCGGCGCCGTAGCGATCTACCATATCGTCGGGATTGACGACATTGTGCATCGATTTCGACATCTTTTCGACCGCATGACCGCAGATATAGCGGCCGTCCTCAAGCACGAATTCGGCGTCGGCGAATTCGGGACGCCAGGCGCGGAAGGCATCGAGGTCGAGCACGTCGTTGCTTACCATGTTGATGTCGACGCGGATGGGAGTGGTGTCGTATTGCTCTTTCAGACCGGCGCTGACGAAGGTGTTCGTGTCCTTTATGCGGTATACGAAGCTCGTGCGGCCCTGGATCATGCCCTGATTGATCAGCTTGTGGAACGGCTCGTCATCGACCACTTCGCCGTAGTCGTAGAGGAATTTGTTCCAGAAACGGCTGTAGATGAGATGGCCGGTGGCGTGTTCGCTGCCGCCTATGTAGAGGTCTACGGAGCGCCAGTATTCGTCGGCCTCGCGGCTTACAAGAGCCTTTTCATTGCGGGGATCCATGTAGCGGAGATAGTAGGCCGATGAGCCTGCGAAGCCGGGCATGGTGTTCAGTTCGAGGGGATAGCCCTCGGGGGTCTGCCAGTTTTTGGCGCGGCCCAGAGGCGGCTCGCCGGTCTCTGTCGGCAGATATTTGTCTACTTCCGGAAGCTCGAGGGGCAATTTGTCGAATGCCGTGGGAATTCCGTTGACATAACAGATAGGAATAGGCTCGCCCCAGTAGCGCTGGCGGCTGAAGATTGCATCGCGCAGGCGGTAGTTGGTCTTTACTCGGCCGATTCCTTTTTCTTCTATAAATCGTTTTGTGGCGGCTATGGCTTCTTTCACGGTGAGGCCGTTCAGTTTCAGTTCGGGGCCGTCGCTGTTTATCATGGTGCCTTCCTTGGCGTCGAAGCTTTCCTCGCTGACGTCGGCACCTTCGATGAGCGGTATTATCGGCAGGTCGAAATGGCGCGCGAAGGCATAGTCGCGGCTGTCATGGGCCGGAACGGCCATGATGGCGCCTGTGCCGTATCCGGCAAGCACGTAGTCGCTTATGTAGACAGGTATCTTTTTGCCCGAAAGAGGATTGACGGCATAGCTTCCGCTGAATACACCGGTCACTTTCTTGTCGATCATTCGCTCGCGTTCGGTGCGATGCTTTATTGTCTCGAGATAAGCGTCGACAGCCTCTTTCTGCTCCGGTGCGGTGAGTTCTTTCACATATTTGCTTTCGGGAGCGAGCACCATGAAGGTGACGCCGAATACGGTATCGGCACGGGTGGTGAAGATCTCAAGATCGATATCGTCGCGGCCGTCGATCCTGAAGTGCATTTCGGCGCCTTCGGAGCGGCCGATCCAGTTGCGCTGTGTTTCCTTGATGGATTCGGACCAGTCGATGCGGTTGAGACCTTCGAGGAGACGTTCGGCATAGGCCGACACTCGCAGACACCACTGCCACATTTCTTTCTGCTCGACGGGGTAGCCGCCGCGCACCGACACACCTTCGCTGACTTCGTCGTTGGCCAGCACGGTGCCGAGTTTCGGACACCAGTTGACCATTGTGTTGGCCTGATAAGCGAGGCGGTAGTTCATCAGGGTATCGCTCTTTTCCTTGTCCGACATGGCCTTCCATTCGGCGGCGGTGAAGTGCAGTTCCTTATTGCATGCGGCGTTTACACCGTCGGCGCCCTCTGTCTCGAAGCGTGCCACGAGGTTTTCGATCGGCATGGCGCGGTCGGCGGTCTTGTCGTAGTATGAAGCGAACATTTTCAGGAACGCCCACTGCGTCCAGCGGTAGAATTCGGGGTCGCAGGTGCGGATCTCGCGATCCCAGTCGAAGCTGAAGCCGATCTTGTCGAGCTGGCTGCGGTAGCGGGCGGTGTTGATGCGGGTGGTCACTTCGGGGTGCTGTCCTGTCTGGATGGCATACTGTTCGGCGGGAAGGCCGTATGCGTCATAGCCCATCGGGTGAAGCACGTTGAAGCCCTGCAGGCGTTTATAGCGCGATACTATGTCGCTGGCGATATAACCGAGCGGATGTCCTACATGAAGGCCTGCTCCCGAAGGATAGGGGAACATGTCGAGGACATAATACTTGGGTCTGGAGTGGTCGATTTCAACATGGTAGATGTTGCGGTCTTTCCAGTACTGAGCCACACGGCTTTCTATTTCTTTATGATTGTATTCCATTGTGGGGTGTTATTTCGAGAGTTCGAGCATGCGGTTGATGGGGCGCAGGGCCTTGACACGGAGTTCTTCGTCGATGGTTATCTCGGGAGTCTCGTGCAGGAGACAGTCGCGGAGTTTCCCGAGGGTGTTGAGCTTCATGTACGCGCATTCGTTGCAGCCGCAGGTGCTGTCTGATGGCGGAACGGCAATGAAGGTCTTGTCGGGCGCGCTTTTGCGCATTTGGTGGAGAATACCGCTTTCGGTCGCCACGATAAACTCGCGGGCGTCGCTTGCGAGAGCGTACGAGAGCAGGGCGGCAGTGGAGCCGAGTTTGTCGGCCATGAGACGCACGGGGCGTGAGCATTCGGGATGCACCAGTACCGGAGCCTCCGGATGCGCTTCCTTGAGGCGGGCTATGGCTTCGGCCGAGAAGCGCTCGTGGACGTGGCATGCGCCGTCCCACAGAACCATCTCGCGGCCTGTCTCGGCGTTGATGTGACCGCCGAGATTCCGGTCGGGCCCGAATATTATTTTTTCGTCTGCGGGAAGAGAGTCGATGACCTTGCGGGCGTTGCCGCTTGTGACGAGTATGTCGGTAAGGGCCTTCACTCCGATCGACGTGTTTACGTAGGAGACTACGGTATGTCCCGGATGTGCCTTGATAAACTCCTCGAAGTCAGCGGCAGGGCAGCTGTCGGCCAGCGAGCAGCCGGCTTCGGCGTCGGGCACGAGCACTTTCTTGTCGGGGCAGAGCACCTTTACGGTCTCGCCCATGAAATGGACTCCGCACATCACCACGATGTCGGCATCGGAGCAGCTTTCGGCTGCCTTCTGGGCGAGCGCGAGGGAATCGCCTACGTAGTCGGCGATATCCTGTATCGCTCCGTCGACATAATAGTGCGCAAGGATAACGGCGTTCTTATCCTTTTTCAATTGCAATATTTCACGGCGGAGAGCCTCGTCGGCGCCTGCGCCTAAAACACATTGATTCATAGCAAATGGTTTATCAGCCGCAAAATTACATAAAATCCCCGACTTAATCGAATGATACCACCAATGAAATAGCCCCCGACCGGCCGATGGCCCTTTTTTCTGTCTCTGAAGACTGGTGTTCCGACATGGGTCCGGGGCGGCCGTGATGATGGAAAATTGCGATGATTTGTGTATCTTTGTCTCGGATTGAACAGAACCTGTAGTTACCGATGAATTTGAAAAGATATATTGTGTTTGCCGTCGCACTCGGTTGTGCGGTGGTGTCAAGGGCTATTACTCTCGAGCCTGGAAATTTCCGTATCGTAATGCCTGCAAACAGTCCGGAGCCCGAAATGCTTGCCGCCAGAAGTGTTGCACGCGATTTTGGAAAAGTGATGCACTGGATTCCCGACATCGACAGCGTTGCCTCTGCCGGCATGACAAATATCAGGGTGGTGGACGCCGCTGTTGCCGGAGAGCGGGGCATACGCAGTCTCGACGGTTTCGAAAGCCATCGCATCTATGTCGATGGCGACGATATTGTGCTTGCCGGCAAGGATATGCGAGGTGCTATCTACGCTCTGTATTCGTTTTCGGAGAAATTTCTCGGAGTGCCTCCGCTGTGGTATTTCAGCAGTTGGGTGCCCGAATACAAGAACAGGATTGAGTTTCCGGATAATTACGACTGCCTCGAAAAATCGCCGGAAGTGAGATTCCGAGCCTGGTTTCCTAATGACGAAGACCTTCTGAATCCATGGCGCGAGAAGAGTCAGCAGAACGATGAGCTGTGGCTGGAGACAATGCTGCGGCTTAAGCTGAATACGGTCGAATTCGGCCCGACGGTGACTTATCCCGATTATAAAATGAGCCATAATGCCGATTTACTGCGGAAATACGGCCTTGTGCTGACTTCGCATCATATGGTGGGTCTCAACAACAGTTTCGCCAATTGGGAGAAGTACTGGGAGCAGGTGCGAGGCATGAAGGCGCCGGAGCTTAAACTCGCCAATCTCGACGCCATGAAGGAGTTCTGGGCCTACAACATAGAGACCATCATGCGCAACGACCAGGAAAACCTATGGCAGATAGCATTCCGCGGCCGCACCGACGAGCCTTTCTGGAATATTTTCCCCGATTCGCCCGAGGGCGAAAAGGAGCGTGCCGAGGTCATCAACAAAATGGTGCGTATCCAGTATGATATGATACGTGAGGCCACCGGCGAGGACGACCCCTTCGTGAGAATGACTTTCTACGACGAGCTGTCCGACCTTCTCGCCAAAGGTTATCTCGAGCCTCCGGCCGCGAGCAATATGCTGTGGACTTTTGTGGCCGGCCGACGCGACCACTACCCCTACGACGACCTGGTGAACTACGATTTTTCCAAGCCGATGCAGCTGGGCTATTACATGAATCTTCAGTTCACCTCCACCGGCGCACATCTCGCTCCGGCAGAAAGTCCGTGGAAGATGGAACAGAACTATCGCTATGTGGCATCGCGAGGTCCGCTGCGTTTCAGCGTTGTCAATGCCGGCAATATACGCGAGTTTGTGATGGAAATGTCGGCCAATGCGGCCATGATGTGGGATATGGAGACATACGACACCGATTCTTTCCTGAAATCTTTCTGTGCCCGGTATTACGGCGAGGAATTTGCCGGCGATATAGCGGAGTTATACCGCGATTATTATAATGCCTACTGGCTTCAGCGCCCTTCGGAATTTCCGGGAATGGACCGCCAGTTCATATTCCAGGACCTCAGGCATGCCCAGGTTCTTAACCAGGTGTTGCGGCGGTTCGACGACTTTAATCCGAATCCGCTGTCTGATATAGGATTCGAGCGTGTCAAAGGCCGTTCGTTCCGTCTTGTCACCGACAATCAGGTCGATGAAATCATATCAGGCATGGAGCAGAGTTCGCCCCGTTTCCGGGCTGTGGCGCAGCGTTGCGATGAAATGAACCGACGTCTGCCTGTTTCCAGACAGCGGTTCTTCTACGATAATCTGTCATGCTATGCCCACTATATGGCGTCGCTCTCTGAAGGTGTCGGCCATTTCCTTAAGGCCTACAGAGGCGACGATGACCCCGGACAGCATCTCGTCGCGGCGCATGGCTGTCTCAAAGATGCCCGCAGAGCTCTGCTGAGCTCGCAGCACGGCGTTTTCGACACATGGTACGAAACCGACCGTCTTTTCAATCTCAATGAAAAAATAGAGGCTCTCGGCCGCCTCGTGAGCCGCCCTTAGGCGAGCATGGCGGCGGCGCGGCGGAGGGCGGCGGCGAAGGCATCTACTTCGGCCTCGGTGTTGTAGAGGGCAAATGAGGCGCGGACTGTGCCTTCGATGCCGAAGCGTTCCATCAGCGGCTGGGCGCAGTGGTGGCCTGTGCGTACCTCAATGCCCATCTGGTCGAGGAGTACGCCTGTGTCGTAGTGGTGGGCGTCGCCGACCAGAAACGACAGTATGGCGGATTTGCCGGGCGCTGTCCCGTATATGCGCAGGCCGGGAATTGTGGAGATAGCTTCGGTAGCGCGTGCGAGGAGCATTTCCTCGTGAGCCGCGATACGGCTTATGCCGACATTCTCGATGTAGTCTATCGCCTTGGTGAGAGCTGCAGCGTCGATGAAGTCGGGTGTCCCGGCCTCGAATTTGTAGGGAAGGTCGGCCCAGGTGGTGCCTGAGAAGCTGACATGGCCTATCATCTCGCCTCCACCCTGATATGGAGGCATGGCTTCCAGAAGGTCGCGGCGCCCGTAGAGTATGCCTACTCCTGTGGGGCCGTACATTTTGTGAGATGAAAACGCATAGAAGTCGGCGCCGAGTGCTTTTACGTCGATTTTTTCGTGGGCTACAGCCTGAGCGCCGTCTACACAGACCACGGCACCGTGTCCATGGGCGTATGCGGCCATTTCGGCTACTGGATTGACCGTGCCGAGTACATTCGATATGTGACAGAATGATACTAAGCGGGTGCGCGGTGTGAAGAGAGAGCGGTATGCGTCGAGATCGAGGACACCGCGATCGTCGCAAGGCACAACTTTTATTACCACTCCGCGGCGCCCTGCGAGCAGCTGCCATGGCACGATATTGGAGTGATGTTCCATGACTGTGAGAATGATCTCGTCGCCTTCGTTCAGAAGCTCGCCATACGAGGATGCCACGAGATTGATACTCTCTGTGGTTCCCCGCGTGAAGATGATCTCCTCGGTCGAATCCGCGCCGATGAATGCTCTGACACGCTCGCGGGCGCCCTCCATTGCCGCTGTGGCTTTCTGCGAGAGGCAGTGCACGCCACGGTGTACGTTGGCTTTTGAGTGCGTGTACAGTCGTTCTATCTCCTCGACCACCTGACGCGGTGTCTGCGATGTTGCGGTATTGTCGAGATAGATAAGCGGTTTGCCGTAAACAGTGTCGGCGAGTATCGGAAAGTCGTGGCGCAGTGCCTCGACGTCGTGGATTTCTTTCATTCTGCAGTAGATTGATTGTGGCATGCGGTGGCGCATGTGTTGCAGTCGGCCGAAGCGCCTGAAAGGCGTTTCTCGACAAGGATATGGAGGCGCTGACGCAATACCTCGAACGATATGTTGTCGATCACATCGACCATAAAGGCCTGTGTGAGCATGCGTTTTGCTTCGTCGCGTGGTATGCCGCGGGTTTCCATGTAGAAGAGGGCGCGCTCATCGAGCTGTCCTGTAGTGGCACCGTGGCTGCACTTCACCTCGTCGCAGTAGATCTCGAGCTGGGGCGAGGCCTCCATGCGAGCCGCAGGCGATTCGAGGATATTGCGGTTTGTCTGTGCCGCATCGGTGAAACGGGCTGATTCCTCGACAATGATGCGTCCTCCGAAGGCTCCGCGGGCATTGTCGAAAAGTGCGTTTTTGAATACCTGACGGCTGGTGCAGTGCGTGCCGGTATGGCGCAGCACCACACTGTCGGAGCAGATCTGATCGCCCGACATGATCGCCAGGCCGCTGAGCGATGTATGGGCGTGGTCGCCGGGAACGTCGATCTCGAATTCGTTGCGGCTGACGCCTCCGCTGAGAAAATCGGTGTTGACTGTCAGGCGCGAATCCCTTTCCTGTATCGCGCGGAGACGGAAGAGACGACGTGTTGCCGCCGACGACTCCTCGATGTCGTAGAACTCAACTTCGGCGCCGGCGTCGGCCTGTATGTGTACTCTCTGAAGATTGAGATGATGCACATCTGGTGTCTGGCTGTGGTCACACAGGAGTATCTTCACTTTCGACCCCTCGCAGGCATGCACGAGGAGGCGCCGCGGTGTGAGCATGGGTACCGGCGAATTGAAGATGTTGACAATCTGCACGGCTTTGTCGACTTCGGTATGCGGTGCCACGCGGACGTAGATGCCGTCGTGGGTCAGGGCGTCGGAAATCGCGTCGGCGATATCTCCGTTTTCTCCGCTTTCGGCAAGCATGGCTGCGGCATCATCGGTGAATTCGGCCGGAACCTGCCGCAGGCTGCATACGGTGAGACCTTGCGGGAGATTGCGCTGCAGAATGTCGGTGGGCCTGAATATATCGTTGGCGACGACAGCGAGGAGGCTGTTGAGCTGTGGCACACCGCAGCGGAAAGATGCGGCGACGTCGGCTGTCATCGGCACACGGGCTATGTTGACGCCATAGTCGGGAGCGAAGAGTGTGTCGAGGCGGCATTCCGGAATCTCGCCCGGAGCGGCCTTGTATGCCTCCATGGCCTCCGGCATGGCCGTCTCTCCCTTGAGATTGATCTGCGCCAGATGTGCCGGCCGGTCGTTGGCCAGTACGGCGCCGTGATCCCGCACGAGGGCGAGGTATTGGGCGAATGCTTTGTCAGGCTTGCTCATTGTCAACCTCCTGTTTAATCCAGTCATAGCCCTTTTCTTCGAGTTCGAGAGCCAGTTCGGGGCCGCCGGTGTGGACTATTCGGCCCTTGTAGAGAATATGTACGTAGTCGGGCTTGATGTAGTCGAGAAGACGCTGGTAGTGTGTGATGACTATAGTGGCGTTTTTGTCGGTCTTCAGTTTGTTGACGCCGCCGGCCACAATGCGGAGCGCGTCGATGTCGAGACCGCTGTCGGTCTCGTCGAGAATAGCGACGCGGGGTTCGAGCATTGCCATCTGGAAGATCTCGTTACGCTTTTTCTCGCCTCCTGAGAAGCCTTCGTTGACCGAGCGGGATGCGAGTTTGTTGTCAAGCTCGACAACGGCGCGTTTCTGGCGCATGGTCTTCAGGAATTCGGCGGCGCTCATCGGTTCGAGACCGAGATACTTGCGTTTGGCGTTGATAGCCGCGCGCATGAAGTTGACCATGGTCACTCCAGGAATCTCCACCGGATACTGGAAGGACAGAAACAGACCCTCGTGCGAACGGTCTTCGGGGCTGAGGGCCAGCAGATCGGTTCCCGCGAGCGTGGCCGATCCGCCGAGGACGGTAAAACGCGGGTCGCCGGCAAGAACCCCCGACAGGGTACTCTTGCCCGAACCGTTCGGACCCATTATGGCGTGAACTTCGCCCGGGCGCACGGTGAGATTGATGCCGCGCAGTATTTCCTTGCCGTCGATTCCGGCACGCAGATTTTCAACTTTCAGTAAATCTTCCATATATAGTGTTCAATTCATTTCGATGTTTGTAAAGGCAGAAGCCTCCGCAGGAGGCTGTTGGATTGATAAACCTCTGCTTATCAGCCGACGGAGCCTTCGAGGGTTATGGCCAGCAGTTTCTGGGCTTCGACGGCGAACTCCATGGGGAGTTTGTTCATCACCTCTTTGGCGTATCCGTTCACAATCAGCGCTATGGCCTCTTCAGTGGGTATGCCGCGCTGGTTGCAATAAAATATCTGATCTTCCGATATTTTGGAGGTTGTGGCTTCGTGCTCTACCACGGCGGAACTGTTGGCGACATCGATTACCGGGAAGGTATGTGCTCCGCAGGTGCCGCTGAGCAGCAGCGAGTCGCACTGGGTATAGTTGCGCACGCCTTCGGCCTTGGGCGCTACTTTGACCAGGCCACGGTAGCTGTTCTGGCTGTGACCGGCCGAAATGCCTTTGCTGACTATGGTCGAGGTCGTGTTCGAACCGATGTGTATCATCTTTGTGCCTGTATCGGCCTGCTGACGGTTGTTGGTCACGGCCACGGAGTAGAACTCGCCGACGGAGCCTTCGCCTGCCAGTATGCACGACGGATACTTCCATGTGATGGCCGATCCGGTCTCTACCTGAGTCCACGAAAGTTTGGAATAGTCGCCGCGGCAGAGTCCGCGTTTGGTCACGAAGTTGTAGACGCCTCCTCGGCCCTCGGCGTCACCGGCATACCAGTTCTGTACGGTTGAATATTTGACTTCGGCACGCTCCTCGACGATGATTTCGACGATGGCGGCGTGTAGCTGGTTCTCGTCGCGCATGGGGGCCGTGCAGCCTTCGAGATAGCTCACGTAGGCTTCGTCGTCGGCTACGATGAGGGTACGCTCGAACTGGCCTGTGCCTGCGGAGTTGATACGGAAATAGGTCGACAGTTCCATCGGGCAGCGCACACCCTTGGGAATGTAGACAAACGAGCCGTCGGAGAATACTGCCGAATTAAGCGCGGCATAGAAATTGTCGCGGTAGCTCACCACCTTGCCGAGATATTTGCGCACAAGGTCGGGATATTCGCGCACGGCTTCGCTGAAGGAACAGAACACTATGCCGAGTTCGGCAAGGCGTTCGCGATGGGTGGTGCGCACCGACACGGAGTCGAGCACGGCATCTACGGCCATTCCCGACAATGCTTTCTGCTCTTCGAGGGGAATGCCGAGGCGGTTGAAGGTGTCGAGCAGCTGCGGGTCTACCTCGTCGAGATTTTTCGGCCCTTCCTTCTTTTTAGGCGCGGCATAGTAGCTGATGGCCTGGAAGTCGATTGGCGGAATGTCGAGGTGTGCCCATGTGGGCGGCTCGAGTGTGAGCCAGTAGCGGTAGGCCTGCAGGCGGAAGTCGAGCAGCCATTCAGGCTCTCCCTTTAGCTGCGATATGCGGCGGATCACATCCTCGTTTAGGCCGGCGGGTATGATGTCGGTATCGATGTCGGATGTGAAACCATATTTATATTCTCCCGATGTGGCGCGGGCTATGACCTTGCTGTCGTCTTCGGGTATGTGTTGAGTCTCGTTCATATCAAAGGATAAACGGCACGGGGGCCTCGAGGGTTTAGTCGCTTATATATCCGGCCAGGGCCGGGGCTATTTTTACCGTCGCCGCGCGCCATGGCTTGGCCGGATTGCAGAATGTGCCTCTGTCAGAAGGGCACACGGCGAAATATACGTTGAGCAGTATGCTCGTTATGATGAGCCATTCGGCAATGCGGAACGCGGCTCCGGCAATGCGGTCGAATGGCCGCAGGTGCATTGCCGATACGGCGGCTCCGAAAAGACGCGCGAGCAGCCAGACACCGAAATAGGTGGCTACGAATACCAGCGCATAGCATAGCACACGGAGTGTGGTCTCATGCTCCGATCCGTGGCTCACCAGCGCATCGGCTATGGTGCCGCCGAAAAAGCGGCATACTATGATAGCCGCGAGCAATGCCGCGATAGCGCCTATCTGGGCCACGATGCCGCGCATGGCGCCCGTGACGGCCGCTATGATTACGATTGCAAGCAGAATGATGTCGGTTAAAGCCATATACAACAGTTTTCAAACCGCAAAATTACAAAATTCCCCCAATATCTATATCAGTATTTCTGTGTCATCTCCGTATTTCTGGATGGAAACGTTTCGGCGGGAGGATTACGTGTTGGTTTATGGCGTCCGGTGGGGATTTTGGCAAGATGTATGATTCAATATTGTGAAAAGAAGTTATATGGTGCAATTTTGTTGATTATCTTTATATTTTGTGTTGAATATTGTTCTGTGCTTCCTTTTGTTTGTGTATTTTCTTTTTTAGTTTTACTGATAGTCAGTGGTGTATGTATGGGATATTTGTCGCCGATCTTTGTAGGTTAGTTGAAAAACAAGAAACACAACGCTTAAATTATGGTGTATTGTGTTGCAGAAGTCAATTATTATTTGTTATTTTGCGGCAAAGTGCTAAATAGATTGATTGTTTTATTATCTAAAAATTTCAAGCCAAATGTCACGAATCAAAATCATATCTCTTGCAGTCTGTGTCATTTTCGGTACTTCAGCTGCCATGGGCGCAATAACATTGAAGCCAAAAGCCATTCAGGCAGCTCCGAAAGTACTTGATGTCTATTATCACACACCCGAAGGTGTGACATTCGCCGGCATGGACAGTAATGGTGATTTCAAGGGCGATTATGCGTTCGCGCCTACAGGAAAGTGGCTTAATACGGTTGCAGAGACAAGTCCGGTATCGGCCGAATACAGCTGGTCATATCCGGTGTCTAAAAATGAATATGGAGTCGAGAAGATACTGACTTCCACAGCGGAGAAGTTCCAGTTCCGCATTAATGAAAAAGGCCTTTATTCAGCGCCGGTTCTCACTGTGGAATCGGGGGGAGCCAATGCTTCGTATTCGCTGGCTGCCGATGGTATAAAGTATGGTGAATATGGAACATGGGATAATTATGCGGTAAACTATCAGCCGGGACTCACAACAATTGTCGGTCAGGCCAACGAGATTCTGTCTACAAACGATCCGAACGCTACCGCATATCTGAATATGGTGATGGCAGGAGGTTTGTTTACAGATATATCCGTATATGGTTTCGGTGAGTCGTTCTATGACTGCGGCGATTTTTATCTTGAAGCTGTCAATGCCTTAGTTTACAGTGAAGAAAATATTACAGCCGATGATATTGCTGTAAAGGTGTTTCATCGTGAGAAGACAAGCGTGGATTACAATGTCGAGCTCGCTAAGCTTGAAACCGACGAGGTGAAGCCTATCGGCGACAACCGCTACTATGTTTCCTTCAAGTGTGCCGATCCGGTGTTTGTCACTTCGGCAATGCAGGTGGTGGTGCTTCCGGCTGAAGGCCGAGCTACGCGCTTCTCACCGATGATGCCCTTACAGAAAAACTATCGGTCATCCAATATGGGCACGGCATCGCTTTATGCCACATTCAAATTCACGGGAAAGAAAGCAAGCCTGCAGTGCATGGATTTCTTCGGTACTGAAGTGACCAATGACGATGACAGTTCAGCCGGCTTTCTCAATCACTGGGCAATCGGCATCAAGGGATCATATGAAAAACCATTGTCAGGGGTCGAAAGTGTCGCTGTCGGTTTTCCCGAGGATGCCGATGTGCCGGTCTATAATATAGGCGGTGTCTGTGTCGGTTCAATAGACGATATGGATCGTCTGCCTGCCGGTATTTACATATCCAACGGTAAAAAAATAATCAAACGCTAATCCATAACACGTATAGTATGAAAAAAGTCGTTACTCTTTCTGCGGCCGTATGCCTCGCCTTTTCGGCCGGTGCGTCCGCTCCGCTGATTCCCGTCGGCTCGACAGCAGTGAAAACTTATGCTTCCGAGAAGCATGCCCCAGGGGTCGTTTCCAGAGCGTCTTCAGACTATGAAGTTTTCTATCCGGCGCCTGCCGGAGTGTTCTATCTCGGTCTTCCGATGAACAACAGCCATTATGATGTGCCTGAGTACGGTGTGGCGCCCTGCAATACCGATATTAAATTCAGTACCGATATAGACCTCGACTATAACGACTACGAATGGACCTATGTCAACTCCGCCGGCAAGACGGTAGAAGCGGATAATACGGATATCGTCATGAATGTGGCAAGTCTCAGTGTCGTAGACGCTCCCTTCCTCTGGGCGCAGGGATATGGAGGCAGTGGCACTTATACCATGGCCCGTGGCGGAATCCTTTTCGGTCAGGGCTATTATGAGAATTTCTATGCCACAAATCTCAATATCGCCAATCTCAACAGCGAATTTTTCAATGTCGCCGCGCTTGCTGTAAATTACGAGGAAGCCGGTAAAAATTTTGCTGCCGAATATCCTCTCAAGATATCCGATGTCGCCATCAGGGCTGGGGCGAACTCTTCCGCTACGGTGGCGCCACATACAAATTCGACGCTCTCCGTATGGCGCTGATTTATACCGGTGCAGAGGCCGAGGCCGATCAGGTTGAAGCCGATATTTACGAGTTTGGCGCCGACGGCCGGCTCGGCAAAAAACTTGCCACATATGTGAATACCGCTATTCAGAAATACGACACATATCAGGGCAGCTACTGGTACACCATCGAATTTGCACCCGCAAAGGGTGAGGAGGCTCCTGTTATAGACACCGATGTCATGGTCGTATTCCGTCCTAATGCGGGTGTGAGCACAATTATTTCGCCAACTATGGCCGGCACCCCCGGCCTCCCGGAATCGGAACCGGTCACAAGCTATGTTATTGCCGACTATACACGCGGGGACACTGCCGTTGAAGACGGTTGTCTTTCCTATGTGGGCGAATACGAGTCGCGCTACACCGAGTCTTGCAAACACTGGACTGCCAGCGGTAAAATCGTATATGTGGAAAAAAGCTCGGGTATCGACGGAATTTCCGCACAGCCTGCTGAACCAGCCGATAAAGCTGTCTACAACATTTTGGGTGTCAAGGTTTCCGATAATGGCATCGAAAACCTCCCTGCCGGTCTCTACATTACAAACGGTAAAAAAATCCTTGTGAAATAACAGCCATAGACTGTCGACATATTACAGGCGCCGCTTGAGTACTTCCGGATAAAGCTCAGGCGGCGTCAGTTTATTAGATGAATATCTTTAAAAGTGTATGTTTGCTGGCGCAAAATATGGTCGCACAGGCGGCTGTTACAAAAAAAGTTATAACTTTGCATTTATGATTAAGAAGTACCTGATTTCCTTGATAATGGCTGTGTGTGCACTATCTATGTCTGCGCAGATTAAATCAATCACAGACTGTCAGCAGCTTGCGTTGGCGAAAGACGCTGAGGGCAATAATGTTATGTTTTATTTTATTCCTACTCGGGGCAAACTGGAGCCTGAAACATTCATAACGATGCCGCAAGTGCTGCTGATTAAAGATGAGAAAGGAACTCGAATCTTTAATACTGAGACGTTTGAGCTCATGGCAGATGTCAAGCCTGAAGTGAACGTTTTTAAAGTGTCGAATGATGGCTATCTTGCCTATACGGATAACGTGGCTTTCAGTGCTAACGGTCAAGTAAACTTTTATGGTTTCGATGGTAAGAAGATCTGGAAAGTGAAGGACCGTACTTGTTTGAATGACCCAGAATGCAATGTTTTGGTTTGTAAAAAGAAAAATGTTTTTACAGCCTTTGAAATGTCTACTGGAAAATCGCTGTGGGAAAATACAATATCACATAAGTTTCACAATCCACTTTGCAATTGTTTCGTAAGTGAAATTGATAAGAGCAATATCTATATGATCGCCGACTCTTTGATAAAATTGAATTTTCGGACGGGCGAGATGATTGTGCGTCCTTTTCGCGCAGGCATGGAGTCTTCGGGAATGTGGGGTTTTGGTGATAGCAGAATAAGACCGGCGGACAGAGCCTTGATGGAAGAATCGTACAATTCGATTGGACGTGCCTACTCTATGACGGGTCTGCATAGCAACTGGATTGAGCGTGGCGACAGTCTGTTTGTTGCAGACGCCGACAGCATATATTGTCTTGATCACAATTTGCGTGATTTATGGAAAACTCCGCTACCTGCCGAGATGGGTGCGAAGTCTGTCATTAAATATTCAGACGGTAAGATATATCTGCAGAACTTTGGAATCGCTTTTCATAACGGTTATGTCGAAAAAACGGGAAAGCCTTTTGGTGCTGTATATGCAGCCTCAGATGGGCGTCGGCTGTCTTTGACCGTACCTGGAATTGACAAGAAGCTTATCGGCGGCTGTTATACCCACGACGGTAGAGTATATTGGCAGACGAACAAAAAGTTTTTCTACAGCGATGAAGGAGATAGTACTGCCACTGAAATCAAATGGAAGCCTAAGACAAGTTACAGGCATGACAACAAATGCCCCGATTTTGTGATACGCGATACAGTTTATGTCGTAAAAGATGGTTTCCTTCAGCCCGTTGTGACGGATAAGAGCCAGATGGTCGTTGAAATATATGGTAAAGATGTAAATATAGTAGAGCCCGACGGACAGATACAACTCATGCCGGCCGACGAAGTTTATTTTCACGATTGGCGTAATGTATATTCGACAAACAGGGATAAGTCTCTGCCGTCTCAGTTTGTAATAATCGACCCGGCAACGAGGAAAATAGAATATTCGTTCTATATAAAAGGAGTAGTGTATCAAGATAGGAATGAGAATATCATAGTGAGGACGCCACAGGGAGTCGGTTTTCTCAAAAAATGGTAATCGTGGCAAAAGTGCATGTTTGCCTGATAAAAAAGGTTAAGGGGTAGGTTTGTTGGGAGAAAATAGATAATTTTGCAGTTTGTTAGGGCTGGGCGTGTGCCTGCCGCTAAAGTGCAAAGAATCATGCAGCTTAAAAAATATAACCTTGTCAACAATGTCATGGGGTGGTTCGCCTTCGTGGTGGCTGCCGTGACATATCTCCTGACGGTCGAACCGACCGCAAGTTTCTGGGATTGTCCCGAGTTCATATCGCAGGGCGCCAAGCTCGAAGTCGGTCATCCGCCGGGCAACCCTATCTTCATGCTTGCGGCCCGTTTCTTCGTTACGCTTTTCGGCGGCGGCATGGATACCGCGGCACTGGCCGTCAACTCTATGTCGGCATTGCTCAGCGCAGCCACCATTCTGCTCCTTTTCTGGTCGGTGACACATCTTACCCGCCGTCTGCTTGTGCGCGACGACGCCGATAGCATCACTCCCTGGCAGCTTGCCGTGATCATGGGTGCAGGTCTCTGTGGCGCCCTGGCTTATACCTGGAGCGACACTTTCTGGTTTTCGGCTGTCGAGGGCGAGGTATATGCATTCTCGTCGTTCTGCACGGCACTGGTGTTCTGGCTCATGCTGAAATGGGAAAACCGTGCCGACGAGCCCTTCAGCGACCGCTATCTCATTCTGATAGCATATGTCATAGGTGTTTCTATCGCAGTCCATCTGCTTAATCTTCTCTGCATTCCGGCTCTGGGGCTTATCTTCTACTACCGCAAGTGGAAGCAGGTCAATGCCGTAGGCTCGCTCATCGCTCTGGGCGTGTCGTGCGTCATCGTGGGCGCTATCCTCTACGGGCTTGTGCCGGGCTTCGTGCAGGTCGCCCAATGGTTCGAGCTGATGTTCGTCAACGGCTTCGGCATGAGCTATAACATGGGTGTGCTCATCTATGCCGTTATCCTTGTCGCGGTCTTCATCCTCACTATCCGTGCTCTTTACCGCAGCAGCAATCCGGGTTATATCCGTCTGATGGTGCTCCTGTCAGTAGCCCTTTCGGGCATGCCTTTCATCGGTCATTCGGTATGGGTCGGTGTTCTTGTCATCGCCGCACTCGCCGTATATCTCTTCGGGTTTTGTCGTCCGTTGCCTGTGCGCGTGCTCAGTATTGCGGTAATCAGCATATTCGTGATATTCACCGGATATTCAAGCTATGCGCTCCTTCTTATCCGTGCTTCGGCCAACACTCCGATGAATCAGAATGCTCCCGACAATGTTTTCGCCCTCGCATCCTATCTCAACCGCGAGCAGTACGGCGACCGTCCTCTGTTCAAGGGCCCGGTTTTTGCCGAGACGATAGAAGAGATGGAGTATCCCGAAGGTTCAGGCGAATTCTATGTGCCTGTCGACGAGTATGGCCGTCCCCGCACACGCATTGTCGACGGCTACCTGCGCGATGAGCGCGGTGCGGCCTTCAACACTCCTGAAAACAGCTATACCAAGGTGGTGAAGACATCGGCCGAACAGCCCGACCAATACGTGAAGGAAATCGAGCGTCCGTCCTACCGCACCATGCCCGATCTCGACATGATTTTCACCCGAATATACGGTAATGACCCCGAGGGCCGTACCGTGGCAGGCTATAAATCATGGGCCGGATATAATACTCCCGACATCTACTCCATACCGCAGGAGATACGCGCCAAATGGGCGCAGCAGGGTTATGTGCCTAAATATGAACTTCTGCCCTATCTCAACAGCATGGAGACCGTTGTGACCAACATAGACTCGGCTACCGGCGAGCCCATACTCGAGACCGCGGTATGGAAGCCTGGATTCGACGTCAATCTGCGCTATTTTCTCAACTATCAGCTCAATCACATGTACTGGCGATATTTCATGTGGAATTTCGCCGGCCGTCAGAACGATCTCCAGGGCAACGGCGAGCCTCATCTGGGCAACTGGATTTCCGGTATTCCTGCAATCGACAACGCCCGTCTGGGAGATCAGTCGCTCCTTCCGGCCGAGTTCGGCAAGGGCAACAAGGGGCACAACGTGTTCTACATGCTTCCCCTCATACTCGGTATCATCGGTCTGCTCTATCAGGCCCTGTATCGTCACCGCAACAACCCCGAACGCGGCATCCAGCAGTTCTGGGTTGTGTTCTTCCTCTTCTTCATGACCGGTATCGCCATCGTGCTCTATCTAAACCAGACTCCCGGCCAGCCCCGTGAGCGCGACTATGCTTTCGCCGGCTCGTTCTACGCCTTCGCCATATGGATCGGCATGGGTGTGCCTGCCATAGCCGTCTTCCTGCGCAATCTGCTTCAGGGCAAGAAAACCGAGGAAAAAGCCGGCCGCACGCCGGCTGTCGTGTCGGCTGCCGTGGCATGTGCCGTCGGTCTGGCTGTGCCCGTACAGATGGTATCGCAGACCTGGGACGACCACGACCGTTCGGGACGCTATACCACACGCGATTTCGGCTTCAACTATCTGAGCTCGCTCGCTCCTGACGCCGTGATTTTCACCAACGGCGACAACGATACATTCCCCTTATGGTATGCACAGGAAGTAGAGAATTACCGTACGGATGTGCGCGTTGTCAACCTCTCCTATCTCACTACCGACTGGTATGCAAACCAGCTGCGTCACCCGACCTATGATGCCGCCGCTGTCGAGATGTATGCCAAGCCCGAGGATTATGCCTATGAGCGTCTGGGCTACAGTTTTGTCGTGCCGCGCGACCGCAATCTCACCGATGCCCGCACGGCCCTCGAAGAGCTTTATGCCTCCGACGCCGATGTCTACGGCGCGCCTGTGATGACGCGTCCCAATGTGTTCATGCCTGTCGACAGCGCGGCCGCCATGGCAGTGTTCGGCACCGGTACGGCAGCCGTCGATTCGGCATATCTGGCACCCTATCTCACCGATGTGAAGACCGATATGTCGGCAATGGGAAGCGGCATGAACCAGGGCCGCACCCTGTCGCTCGATATCGTCGCCAACAGTGTCGCGGGCAACTGGCGTCGGCCGACATATTTCGCCACCACCGTACCCTCGTCATATTATCTTGGTCTCACTCCCTTCCTGTCGGCTACCGGCCTGGCATATCAGGTGACTCCGTTCGCCAATCCGGCTGTCAGTCCTACCGCCGAGACCGGTTACCGCAACGTAGTAGGCCAATACCGCTGGGGCGGTCTTGACGGAGAAAACCCGTCGGCGCTGTATCTCGACGAGACCGTGCGCCGTATGGTTGCCTCGGTCCGCTCGGCTATCCTCACCATCGCCGAAGACCTCATGGCCGCCGGCAATCTTCCGGCTTCCGAGCAGAGCCGCGAGGTGGCCGTAAAGGCCGGTATGGAAGCCCCCGCCACCTACGACGACATGGCCCGTCAGCTTCTCGATATAATACGCACCAAGCTGCCTGCCGCTGCCTCGCCGCTCGACGGCATGCTCGGACTCTATATGAGCCGCGACTATCTTGACCTCTATCTCGCCCACGGCAATCCCGAAGATCTCGACAAGGCCGAGGCTCTGGCCGAAGCCGAAGCTGAGCGATATGCCGAATTCGTACGTTACGGCGCCGCGCTCTCTCCGTCGGACTTCGCCGCTCTTGGCCGTTCCGAGACGTATGCCATGCAGTATCTCGGCGAGGCTGTGGCTCTTAAGAACCGTATCGATATCCTGCGCGCCAAGCCGGAGATCGCTACCGATCCGGCCTATGCCGACACACGCGACGCTCTTGCGGCCGGTCTTGAGACTGATCTCCGCATAGCTCCTCTCATTTATGTGGAAGGATATGGCGCCGAAGATCTCGAACGCGAGCTCGGATCATTCGCCGACTCTCAGAAACCTGTTCTGCGTGCCGCGATCGCTATGCTGCGGGCGAATGAGACCGCCGGAGTCGACCCGATGGCATACAGCAACGACATCATGCAGCGTTACGGCTTCAATGCCGCCCAGTGGCAGCACGTACTGCGATGAAACGCACTCTTACCAGGCTGGTTACACGGCCTCCTCTTCTGTATCGTCTTCTTTTTCCGGAGGCTTTCTGGCGTATGAAGATGACCGGCGCCGCGCCGAAGGTGTTTCTCACTTTCGACGACGGCCCTATTCCGGAGGAAACACCGTGGGTGCTCGATGTCCTCGACCGCTACGGCATAAAGGCTACTTTCTTCATGGTCGGCGACAATGTGCGGCGGCATCCCGAACTTCTCGAAGAGGTGAAGCGCCGGGGTCACAGCTGGGGCAATCATACCATGCATCATCTTCAGGGCATGAAAGTGACTGCCCGTCGCTATCTGCGCGATGTCGCCGAGGCGCACGATCTTATAGGAAGCACACTTTTCAGGCCGCCCCACGGCCTCATCCGCTGGGCGCAGGCGAAGGTGCTCAAGGAGCACTTCAATATCGTGATGTACGATCTTGTGACACGCGATTACGCCCGTAAGGTAGATGCCGACGAGGTGTTCGATAATGTGCGTCGGTTTGCCCGCAACGGGTCAATCATTGTCTTCCATGATTCTCTGAAAGCCTCGGCCAACATGCGTGCGGCCCTTCCCCGTGCCATAGAGTGGCTTCTTGAGCAAGGATATGAATTCCATCGGCTCCCTATGTGAGCGCATACTCCGTCTGGCCAAAGAGGCAGGTGCCTGTGCGGCCGGATTTGCTGTGGCAGAACCGCTTTCGGAGACCGACACCGCGCTCTTCAGCCGTTGGATTGCCGACGGGCGCCACGGTGGCATGGACTATATGGCGAAATACGCCGATCTGCGCGCCGATCCGCGTACATTGCTTGAGGGCGCACGCTCTGTGCTGTGTGTGGCCTTTGCCTATGGCCCGGCGCCGCGGCATCATGCTCTTTTTTCAGACTATGCCCTTGGCGAGGACTATCATACCGTGCTCAGGTCTGTGCTGACGCCTGTTGCGCAGGCTATGGAGGCGGCTGTAGCCGGCTCGGCCACGCGTATCTGCATTGATACGGCTCCCCTGCGCGAGCGGGTCCTGGCCGTGCGTGCCGGCCTTGGATTTATAGGGCTGAACAATCTTCTGATCGTCCCTGGTGTGGGGTCCAAGGTATTTCTTGCCGAAATTCTCTGGACCGCGGAGGCTGAGCCGTCATTGCCGCTTCGGCAGACGGTATGCGAAGGATGCGGCGCATGCGTGGCCGCTTGCCCGGGCCGTGCGCTCGACGGCTGCGGCGGTCTTGACGCGCGCCGGTGCCTGTCGTATCTCACCATCGAGCACCGCGGCGAGCTGCCGCCCGGCCTGTCGCTTGCCGGCAGGCGCATATATGGCTGCGATGTCTGCCAGGACGTCTGTCCGCACAATAAAAACGTGGCCAATGTCGTGTTGCCGCAGTTCTGTCCTTCCGGCGATCTGATGTCCCTTACGCTTGCCGATGTGGCTGAGGTCGCCGACAGCGAGTTCAGACGTATATTCCGCCGGAGTGCGGTGAAGAGGGTCAAATGCGATGGCCTGCGTCGGAATGCATTGCTGGCTCTGAACGAATTGTTGTCTAAAAAGCACTAAAATTAGTCGGTCACAGCACCACATTTTGCTGTCGGTTGTTATTAGAGTAAATTTGAATTGCTAAATCTATTCTAATCTACAATCCGATGCGTTCTATCTTAAAAATCATACTTTCGGTAATATCGCTTGCCACCTGCGCTCTGGCCGAAGCTTCTCCGGCCGACCGCATCGAGGCTCTTTATATCGAGGAGAGCGAAATTTGTGTTACGACATCTCTTTCGCGGCCCGACCAGGCGATGATCGATACCTCTTATGTCGACGCCCTGCGGCCGTTCATGTCGAAAGGTACTGTTCCGTCCATGTATCAGCTCCCGTACTCCATGCGCGGCAGCGCCAGGGACTGGCACCGCCTCTGGATAAATACCGCCGTATTTGCCGGAGCATTCGTCGGCACACTTCTTGTCCTTGAATGTCTGCCCGAGGATGCCACGTCGTGGAACCGGGCCGCGCTTCAGAAGGATCCGCCTCAGAAGCGCTGGTTCATGAATGTATTCAAACGTGGCCCTGAGTGGGACCACGACAATCCGATATTCAATTATGTGTTGCATCCATATGCCGGAGCCGTATATTTCATGTCGGCACGTTCATGCGGTTTCAATTTTTATCAGAGTCTGCTTTATTCGGCATGCATTTCGACCATCGGGTGGGAATTCGGTATCGAGGCCTGCATGGAGCGGCCCTCCATTCAGGATATTTTCGTGACACCGCTGGTCGGAAGTGCGATCGGTGAGCTTTTCTATAAGCTCAAACGGCATATTGTGGCACATGACTATCGTCTCTGGGGTTCGCCGGTAGTGGGAAATATTGTCGCATTCCTTGTCGATCCGGTCAATGAGGTTGTCGGTCTTTTTTCGGGCAATCCGGCCAGAAAGCTTCATCTGCGCGAGCGTCCCGGAGCCGTTTCATCTCTCATGCCCGCGGTAGGGCGGGGCACTGTCGGATTTTCGTTCACATGCACATTCTGACCGTTACAAATTCGTAACGAAATATATAATAATTTATGAAATCGCGCCGAAAGAGATTATCGGCGCGATATTTATTTTATTTTTGCAGAGCAATGGAAAAAAAACTGAGCATCGTCATTCCCGTGTATAACCGCGCCGGAATCGTCGGCCGCACCCTGCGGTCGGTCGAGGCTCAGACGTATCGCCCCCTGAAAGTCATCCTCGTCGACAATGGTTCGACCGACGGAACTTACGGAGTGCTTCAGTCGTGGCGACGCGCTGTGTCGGCTCCGGATTTCGAAGTGGTGATTTTGACCGAGCCGACGCCCGGTGCCGCCGCTGCCCGTAATACGGGTCTTCGTCAGGTAGATACTCCGTGGGTGATGTTTTTCGATTCCGACGATACGATGCGTCCCGGGCATTGCCTCCGTGCGATGACCGCGGCGACCGGCGACGTTGATGTTGTCGGATGGGATGTGGAGCTGTTTCTGCCTGCAGGTAGGCGGACCGGCTCTTTTCTGCATGGACATTATCATTTCGACAATGTGTTCCATGGCGGAATGGCAACTCAGCGATGGTGTGCTCGTGCCGATACGGTGCGTAAGGCCGGAGGGTGGAATCCGTCGGCTCTCATCTGGGATGATATCGAGCTGGGATCGCGCATGATCGAGAGCGGCGCACGGATAAAGCGCCTCGAAGGAGAGCGTACGGTCGATGTCGAGTTCAGTGATGTTTCAATAAGCAACGAACCATGGATATCGCGCATGGACCGTATGGCGTCTGTATTGGAGTTGATTAGACGAACGTTGCCGGTTGAGAAGAAAAAATATGCATCATTCAAGCTTGTTCTCGGAGCAGGCGAAGCGAGGCGTCTGAGTCCGGATCCGCAGGTGCGGGCAAAGGCCGACGATATGTACCGCCGAGCCATGTCGGAGGCGGATACGATGAAAGATCGCCTGCTTATGCGGTTTGTCTACAATTATATATGTCATTTCTCCCATGGAGCCGTGGCATTTCTGTCCTTATTTCTGCGATGAAAGAAAATATTCTGTCAGTTTTAGTCTTTGCCTTGATTCTGTCGGCTGCAGTTTCATGCAGGCTGCATTCCGGCGACAGTTCGGCCGATAGTTGTGAGATTGCAGCTCCGATGGACTCGTTGTTCGGCGCAATGTTTCCCTCAGACGAGCCGGGTGCTATTGTCGGCGTTTCGGTCGACGGGAAACCGGTGTATCTGAAAGGCTTCGGCAAAGCCCGTCTCGATACCGGCAAACCATATACCGACAGCACTTCCACGAATATCTGCTCGGCGACACGATCGTTTGTCACGGCGGCTATTCTGAAACTTGCTGAAGACGGCAGACTTTCGCTGAATCAGACAATAGCCGATTATTTCCCGAATTTCACATCGCCTGTGTTCCATAAGGTCACTCTGCGTCATATCCTTTCGAACAGCACGGGGCTTCCCGACAAAAGGCCGCGTAATCCCGATCAATGGACAAGCTATATCAAACGCCATGACTCTACATTCGGTATCAGCGAGGACTATATGCTCTATGGACGTGAGCCGGAGATGATCAGATTTTTTGAATCCGTAGACCGTCTTGAAGCCGAACCGGGGACGACTTATCGTTATCAGGATCCGCCTTTCATGCTTCTGAGCACGGTAATCGAAAAAGCATCGGGCATGTCTTTCGAACAATATATGACCGACAGTATCTTCACTCCGGCCGGACTTACGGAGACTCATTTCTTCGAGCCCGATCAGGTCATACCCAACGAGGCCCACGGCTACGCCCCGGCCGCCGGCAACAGCGAGGAAGATCAGTTTGTCAGTGCCGACGGAAAGTGGGAGGAATACGACTACGGAGAGGCATCTTTTTTCCCGACACGTGCCGACCGCGGCATATACACCACCGCCCGCGACTATTTCAAATGGATAGCGGCATTATATGGCGGACGTATCATCGATCCTGTGTCTGTCGCTGCCAGCTACAACTGGCAGATATCGACCCGGCTCCCGAATATAGGCTATGGCCTGGGCGTTTTTCTTGAATCGACTCCCGGAATGCCCTTCAAAGCGTTTCACATGAGCTATAACGGCGGTTTCTCGATATACCAATGCTATTTCCAGGATCAGAACATATTTGTATTCGTGTTTTCGAACCGTCCCGACTGGGACCGTCTCGCGACCGGCAAGAAGATTTCGGCTGTCCTGCGCAATGCCGGATGGATATAGAGGTTATTAACCAACCTCTAATTACCTGAAAATAGGTATTGCAGACTTTTATGGCAATTCCTAATTTTGCATTGGAAAATTTACGGAATTGTTTGCCATACTCCCGCTGGCGTCGCGAGGCGCTGCGGGATTTTTGGTGTCCTGCGAGGGATTTTAAGAGGTTGTTTAATAACATATGTGAAACCACAGGTTGGTGTATTTTTGCTTAAATTGCACATTATGAAGAGGGAACATAGCGG
>ERZ836877.376-NODE-376-length-78412-cov-9.077389_pt1 | contig 78412 bp, 67 predicted proteins | sample MGYA00519469_ERZ836877 | MGnify/ENA primary metagenome ERZ836877 (study PRJEB31850, sample SAMEA3708809) | human gut metagenome | biome: human gut; feature: human-associated habitat; material: faeces | place: China | collected 2014 ...
CTGATCAGCGTGAAAGGTGACAGGGACAGCTTTTGTCTGCTGTTCTTTTTTATATAATAGGAAATTCCTCCTTCCGGAGGAATCTATAATAAAAATGCCCGCATAAAAGCGGGCACAAGAACCAGGCGATTACTGAAAGAGGTCTATATAGAAAACTTCTTCCGGTTCATCACCATCCCAGTCATCATCTTCAGTTAGAAAATAGTGCATATCCAAAAGGTCTGAATCCGACATGTTCTTAACGAGTTTTGCTGTCATTCCATCTGGAGGATTTTTGATATATTTATTACGAAGTTCCTCTAAAGCTTTAGAATCCATGATTGTAAGTACCTCCCTATCTGCTGATAGATACAGTATGAAGCAGACAGGAAGATAAATCAAGCAGAACGGCATTTGATTTTTGCCATGGACCTTTCGTACATTTCTTCCAGAGAAACTCGCTTGTGATTAAAATACAGATCCGTCAGAGTCATAGTGGCTTTGCATTTGGACCACATAACGGATCATAACCAAAAGAGGCAGCTATGTTATTACGCCATTTTGAATAACTCAGAATGAATTTGTGCTTAGACTGATGGATGGCTTTTCTGAGTTTTTTATCGTTATCGCGATGTCTGGCATAGAGAACTACCGGATATCAATTTGTACAGGCAGGACCAGTCCAAAGTACAGTTAAGCAGGCTTTGTAGTGAAAAAACAGTACTGCTGGCATTTTTGGGTGTAGGTGGGGAGCCGACCGAACATGTGTTGAACGAGTTGTGTGAACTGTCTGATCAATGGAATGAGAAGAATGCCCAAATCTTTTGCGTAGTGCGGGGGTCTGCCGATCTTGAAAATAAGACATTGCAGAAAGCAAAGGATGCAATATCGGGAATGGAACTGTTTCTGGCAGGAGAGGAAGAGGCTAAACAGTATGCCCGGATTTTGGGACTTGATGAGGAAAAACTGCCACTTTTAGTGCTGGTACGTCAGGGGCTGATAGGGGCGAAATCCTATGCGGGATACAATGTTGGCAGTGTAGCACTGATGCTTCGCCTTATGGGTAAATAGAAAAAGCAATTCCGATATACTTTACCTGAAAATACAGGAAGTGAGTACAGGCTTTAGGGAGCTGGAACAAATCGATAAAGGGGCTGTCGGGAAATAGACAGCCCCTTTTCGATTTGCAGCAGGAAAGGAAAATTGGATCATGAACCGTAAGCATCAGATAAGCTGTGGCTTTTATTAAACATGATCATAACAATCAGATGACTATATAGATGTTTTTTCAAGTTCTTCAAAAGAAGGAATTGAAGTCTGGGCACCTTTACGTGTTACTACGATATTGGAAACCCTGCTGGCAAGTTCTACTGCATCATCCAAAGAATCTCCTTGTGCTAAAGCAATCGCTAAACCAGCCACATAGCTATCTCCGGCAGCTGTGGTATCTACCACATGGACTGTCTTATCAACATACAATCTTTTTTCGGTATGGTCTTCTTTGAGAATATAAGAGCCTTCTCCACCCAATGTAACAACTATGTTCTTTACACCCTTGCGTTGCAATAGTTCGGCATTCGTACGCAAGTCTTTTTCTAAACCACTCTCTTGTAATAAAATAGCAAGTTCTGTTTCATTTGGTTTTATCACGTCTATACAAGAGAACAGTTCATCAGGCAGATCAGAGACTGCAGGTGCAGGATCCAGAATTACTGTTTTTCCTCTCTTACTAGCTTCTTTTACTACATACATTACTGTTTCCAGCGGAATTTCAAGCTGCACTACTATAATATCACTCGCTTCCAGCAAGTCCATATTTTCCATGATATATGATTTATCTACATATGCATTCGCTCCCGGAATCACCAATATGCTGTTGTCCCCTTCTGGTATCACTCCAATAACAGCAATTCCTGTAGAAACGCCATTTAATTTGCGTATACGGGTAACATCAACTCCAACACTCTCCAGATTTTCACATAGCCTCTCACCATACGTATCCTGACCCACCATACCGAGCATAGCTATATTTCCATGCATTTTTCCAATGGCATAAGATTGATTGGCACCTTTTCCACCGGGGACAAGTTCAAAATTGTCAGCTAAAATAGTTTCGCCTATCGTTGGTATGTGCGATACGCCGGCAACAAAATCCATATTGAGACTGCCGATTACGAGTATTTTTTTCATGTTGATTCCTACTCCCTTCCAGTTATTGCAATGTCACGATATAAACAGTGACTTCCTTTCTCAACAGATATACCGGCACAACCAGTCATCAGAGGCAGATTGGAGTCTGTAAAAGTCAGATATTCTTTAGCATTTACCGATACACTAAGTGTTGGACCATCAGCTGTCAGCACAAGCTTGTATTCTTCGTCTGTTTTCCACTCAAAGTCTGTTTCACACAGCGTAGTATAGCCGTAGTGATTTTTGCGTAATACCAGCTTGTTATTTTCAGAAAAACCGGCTGCATAACTACGCATAGCACCTTGAACCCGAATGTTTATGAAATGCTCTGAACCTGTTATAGGTTTTAGTACGGCTGTTACCTGGTAATTTTTCCATGTATGATGTCCTGTATACATTTCAGCAAAGTCTGCACAGGAAAGACTCAGATATGGTCCATCCAGATAGCTATGTCCTTTTAGTTTTGCAAACTGAGGAACCTCCTGATGGGTAACGTGCCAGCTATCAAGCTGCGTACCTTCAAAATTCAAATGATAATCGGGACTGCCATCAAAATACAGATCATCGATGTAGGCTGATACATTTCCTGTGGCAAATCCAGGAGCTACACCGCAGAGAATAATACCAACTTCACTGATATAGCCTGTCTGCTTGCCGGGAATCTTCAGGGAGAGCGCATGCCAGACACCATCACTGTTGACTTTTTCGCCACGGAATATTTCTCCGGTTACTCCATTTTTGGCATAAATCTGTGCTGTAGTAATCATTTCTTCTCCGGGAATCGGCATTACGCTCAGGTGTACAGTTTGCCCTGGATATACCAGCGGAGCAAAAAATGGATCATAACGTGAATCATCAAAATCCTCAGAGCTGTAATATGTCTGTTTGTAGAAGAAACTTTCTTCTCCGGATGATGTCACTGCCGTTAATTTAAGAGAACGTTTTCCTGTATAAGCCTGTTCGTCTGTATTATGAATGTAGCAGTTTCCCGGTGAACAGCTTCGGATCGCGTGTGTACTGGTTGGATATTCAAAGTGGCAGCTGTCGATGCGTTCATTCAGGATTGTATTCCAAGTCTCCGGTATATCTTCCCCGGCCAGGGTATATGCCATTTTTGCAAAATAGCTGGCACCGAACGGAATATCAACAGCATTCAGAGAAGGTATAACATTAGAGCAGGCAAGAAAATCATTGATTGGTTTTGCCCATTTGTCATGATCAATTCCATTGATACCCACAAATACACCCATGATAGTGCCTACATTACCTACATTACAGTCTGTATCCCAGCCACACATATTACAAATATTGAGCGTATCTGAGAAATCTTCATGACCGTACAGCATAGAGAGAACCATAACCGCAGCATTAGGTATAATATGGCAGGTTCCGGGATATTTATCATATCCGAAATTCTCAAAAATGTAATTGAAACAATCACGCCAGTTATCAGGGTGTTCATCATAAAACTTCATGACTGTATTAACTACACGGGTATATTCACAATCATCAGGAATGTACTGAAGTGCCTTCTCAAGAATATCCCGAATGCTGTTTTCTACAAAAGCTAAACTGATACAACATGCAACATATATGCCACCATACACACCGTTGCCGCCATGTGTGACGCTGGCAGCCTGCTTAGCAAGCTTCGCTGCCTGTTCCGGATTTCCGGGAGAAACAAGACCCCATGAATCAATAAAAATCTGTCCACCGATCTGTTCAGCCATCGTGGAGCCATTCTGTTCTACGCTGCCGCTTCTTGGTGCAGTAATACCGTTTCTAAGATTCAGATAAGCTGTATGCTCGGTTGAAATACCATAGCCGCCCCACCAAAAGAAGCCATGTTCATACGGTGCATAATTTAATAGTGCATTTGCTACATCTTGAGAAGAAAAGTTATTCAAATCATTGCAGTCTTCCAATGCACGGATAAAAAACAGCGGACCGTTGCTGTCATCGTCAGCGGCAAAATTCTTATAATTGGCGGGGTAAGACCACACTTCTCCAAAGACGTCTCGAATACGTTGATATGTCCACCCTTCAATAGGTGCCCCCAGACGGATACCAATGATCTTTCCAAGCCATCCTGCATAAACTTTTTCCATATAATTTTCAGCAATTTTCATATTAATTACCATGCCTTTCCGTAACCTGCAGACCTTGGGCCGCAGGCACAAATTTGCTGTGTGAAAAAAATACTATTAATGCTTTTTTCACACCAGCCCCCTTGATAGTATAATTTATCCTTTAATTCCGCTCATAACTATTCCTTGGACAAAATATTTTTGTGCGAATATATAAACCAGTAAAATTGGTAACATGGAAATCAAAGCACCTGCCATCATTTGATTCCATTGAGAAACATAAGTTCCTTGGAATTGAGCCAATCCCATAGCTAAAGTCCATTTTTCTTCACTGTTAATAAAGATCAAAGGACGTAAAAAATCATTCCATGTATTCATGAAAGTAAAAATTATCAGTGTCATCAGAGCCGGCTTAGAGTTCTTGAGAATGATTTCCCAGAAAATCCGCGGATAGGTACATCCATCGATCTTAGCAGCCTCTTCCAATTCTTTAGGAATCGTAAGGAAAAACTGGCGAAGCAAAAATGTTCCAAATGCATTAAAAATTCCTACAGCTACAAGCGACGATTTGGTATCTATCAAGCCCATAAACTTGATTATTTTAAACTGAGGGATCATAACAGCCTGGAATGGAATCATCATGGTACCAAGATAAATGATAAATAAAATATTTTTGCCCTTAAAATTCAATCGTGCAAATGCGTAGGCTGCCATTGAGCATGTAATGAGTTGTCCCAAAATGGTGAATACGGTTATAAAAATAGTGTTTCCAAAATAAACAAGCCACGGAGCCTGCTCAAACATATACACATAATTTTCCCATGCTATATGCTTTGGAATCCAGTACGGTGGTATGGCATATAGCTCTTGTACATCCTTCAAGGATGAAGATATCATCCAAAGGAAAGGAATCAGCATGGAAATTGAACATAGAATAAGTATTGCGTGTGTTAATATCTGAAAGATTTTTTTCTTTCTTTTTGCTCTTTTGTTTTGTCCAAAAGAATTTTCCATTTTATCCCTCCTTAAATATTATTTCTTTCACTGAATCGAAGTTGAATAATGCTGGCTGCAAAAACAATAATGAACAGTACATATGCCATAGCTGACGCATATCCTTGTTTAAAATACTGGAAAGCGTTCATATAAATAAGATAGCTGACTACCTGTGTGGCTGTACCGGGACCGCCCTTTGTCATAACATAGATCTGATCAAATGCCTGGAACGAATTGATCATACTGATAATTGTAACAAAGACAATTGTCGGCTTTAACAAAGGAAGTGTAATCTTAAAAAATTTGTGGACTGCATTTGCACCATCTATATCAGCTGATTCATAAATATCAGCGGATATCCCCTGTACACCGGCAAGAAGGATTACTGCATTAAATCCAAGACTCTTCCAGATACTCATGATAATGACTGATGGCATCGCCCACTGTTCGCTTGTAAGCCACGGCGGCTGATACAAGCCAAGCTTGCCTAAAAAAGCGTTAATCAATCCATAATCTTCATTATACAACCACTGCCAAACCATTGTAATTGAGACATACGATACAATAACCGGGATGAAAAAGGCAGATCTGTACGCATTAACCCCACGGATTTTCTGGTTTAACAGTACAGCAACCAGAATAGCTAAAAATACTCCGATAGGAACTGTTCCAATAGTAAAATAAATTGTGTGGAACAGTGCTTCACCAAATTCTTTGTTTGTAAAAAGCATCGCATAATTTTGAAATCCAACAAATTTCGGTTTAAGAATCCCATCGTAATTCGTAAGACTATAGTAAAATGACATTACAACAGGAAATACTGTGAAAACTAAAAAGCCGATAATTACCGGAGACAAGAAAACGTATCCCCAGAAATTTTCTTTTGCGTCAAGTCTTTTTGCTTTCTTTTTTTTCACTGTATTTGAAGAATTTTCCATTTTGATCACCTCAATTTAAGAATACTGTCAAGGATGCAGGAAGGGAGAAATTTTCTTGGATTTTAAAATTTCTCCCTTCATCAGCCTGATTTTATATCATAATGCAAATATTAATTTGCTAAAATGGCATTAATTTCTTTTATCAGTCTTTCCTGTGTCTCTTCAGGTGTGTACTTGCCAATCAGCATTTCGTCTACGAGCTGCTGCACTTTTGTATTGACCTCTGTACGATAAATGGAAAGCTGATCTTTGAGGTCACAAGCCGGAACAGAATCTACAAACGCCTTTACGTTAGGTGGGAATTTGCTGTCTAATACGATCTGAAGAACTTCAGCATCCGTACTTCCTGGCAGAGCCATATTGGATTCCGCTACGATTCTGTTTCCTTCCGGACCACATAAGAATTTTAAAAGATCCCATGCGGCTTCCGGATTTTTTGTGGATTTTGAAATACCCCAGTTAAGAATACCGGCTTTTGTATTCTGGTTCTTGTCCATAGGCATACGTACTACATCCCATTCAAAAGGAAGAGGGTTTTCTTTGTAAGTAGGCAGCATCCACAGACCGGCAGATTCCATAGCTACCTTCTGATTACGGAACATAGCATCTGCGCCCTTGCCCATTGCTGTCAGTGCAGCTGGGTTAGGAGAAAGTTCATCTTTAACAACCAAATTATGCAGGAACGTCAGAGCATTAAGAGCTTCTGGTGTATCCAGTCCTTTAACCTCAGTGCCACTAATATCAAAATCTACACCGGCACGTGAGAGCCAGCCAAGAACTTGATCTGCCCATGCGCCAGGATGACGATAACCGTAAACTTTTTCAGCTGGATTGGTCAGTGCCTCTGCAGCTGCATAAAATTCATCAATTGTCCAGTCATCCGTAGGTAAAGGTACATTTGCTGCTTCGAACATTTCCTTATTATAATAAATCACAAATGGAGAAACTTCCTGTGGTAATGCATACAGCTCGTCTTCATAACGAAGAGGAGTCAACAGGGATTCGGGATAAACAGATGTATCAAACTGATCCTTTTCAATCAGATCATTTAACCCAAGAAGTACCCCTTTGTTAGCCATAACATAAGTCCATTCATTAAGGTAAATAATATCAGGTGCATTATCTGCGCCAATCAATGTCATCAGTTTTTGAAAACGTTCACTACCGAGGTCTACTGGCTTAATCGTAACATTGGGATGTTCGCTCATATACAGATCAAACTTCTGCTGGTGAATGGCGATTTCCTGTGCACTGCCGCTGACGGCTACTTCAATAGTAACCTTCTCATCATCTGCGTTTGTTGAAGCACTTTCATTTGTGCCTGCTGAAGTATCTTCAATTTTATTATTTGTATTTTCGGTGTTGCCACAACCAAAGAGAATGGTTGCAGTCATTGCAGTAGCCATAAACAGGGCTAAAATTTTCTTTGCCATAATCTTATCGTTCCTTTCTGAATTCCTCATATTTTACTGAGCAGATCATTGGTGGACTGCTCTGCGCCTGGCAGCTCTGATATTATTTTCACCTCTCTTTCATGAGCCATTTAATATTGCCTAAATTAATCTTGAATTATTGTCAATAGTACATCCTGGTACTTCTGTCTTGCATTATGCTGATTAGGAAAACGATGTACTAAAACCTTTTCTTGTTTAATTTTATGATTTAGTATGGGTATTGTCAATTAAGTTTTGGTTTCTTTTGTACGAAAATACTTTCCTACCGAATATTCCTTGGTTTTTTTAAACAATTTTACCAATACATCTTTAACGCTTGAAATTGACTTTTATTTTAGTATAGGATAGACTGTTTTAAAAACCTATTTTTCTCTGGGAGGAAAATAAATGACAATTAAAGAAATTGCTCAACTATCAGGAGTATCTATGTCTACTGTTTCAAAAATCATGAATCATAAAGACGAACATATTTCTCCTGAAACACGCAATAAAGTTCTTAGTATTGCGAAAGAATACAATTATTCCCCATATGCCTTTGCGCGGAATAGCTCTATCTCAAAATCTTTTCTTATGGGTGTCCTTTTACGCTCTGAGCCAAGATCCGGTAAAATGTTGGAAGGCGTTCTTGCGGCTGCTGAAGAAGCGGGATACCATATTATTATCTGTATCAGTAAAGAAAATGAACAAATTGAATTAAAACATATTACAGCGCTGTGCAATGCTAAGATTGACGGAATCATCTGGGAACCGGTTTCCTCAGACAGTATGCGTTTTCAAAAATATTTTTCAGAAATTGGAACCTGCATTACCTGGTTGAACGCCGATAATTCCGATTCATATAGAATTGATTACCGTGTGTTGCTCTATAAGGCGTCTGGGTATCTCATTCAAAACAAACACCAGCATTTCGCATTGTTGACAGATTCATCATCGCCATTTTACAATGAAATACTGACTGGCTATAAGGCCGCACTATTTGAGCAGGAATTCATATTTAATCAGAATAGTCTGCTTCCGCAGGATGCTTTAGACTGGATGTTCCATATTAAAAGTGAATATCTGACCGGGATAATCTGTACGGATTGTCAGCTGGCTTATCATCTGAAAAAAATATTAAAACAGCATTTGTACGAAATTCCGTATGATCTATCTATTATTACTTTAGTCGATGAAGATGCTCCTTCACTTGTTTCAGAAGAGTTTTCTTCAATCATCATTCCGTTCTACAGTTTTGGCATGCATCTGTGTAAAAATCTGATCAACCAGTGTGAGCAGCATTCTACTTCTTATTTGCCATTTACCGCAGATTATAAATTGGAAAATATGATTACCCTGGATATTCCTGCTTCCAAGCGTTTACCGCAGATTATCGTAGTTGGCAGTATTAACACTGATATTAGTTTGAACATTCCGCATCTTCCAAAGCCGAATGAGACCATTACCACCTCAAGACAGACTATTTCCCCCGGAGGTAAAGGAACGAACCAGGCTGTCGGAGTAGCAAAACTAAATCATAAAGTAACCCTTCTTGGTAACGTGGGAAACGACCTTGATGTAGGATTGATTTATTCTTGTCTGGCGGAACACGGTATTGACAGCTCTGGTATCCATAGAGACAGATCTGTTAACACCGGCAAAGCATATATCCAGATCCAGGATGACGGTGAATCTATGATTACACTCCTGACTGGTGCAAACGCTACTTTGACAGCCCGGACGATTCGAAGTAACAGCCATTTGTTTGAAAACTGTGCTTACTGTCTGTTACAGACTGAAATTGCAATTGAAGCTGTAGAAGAAGCTGTTCTGATCGCAAAAGAAAATAATGTCAGAACGATTTTGAAACCGGCTGCCGTGTCCTCTTTAAGTGACAATATCCTCCGACATACAGATATTCTTATTCCAAACCAGACTGAGATGGCACTGCTTTGCAATTGTTCGGCTTCCATAGATATCACTGAACTTTCCCGCCAAGCAGATATCATGCTCCAAAAGGGCGTTGGGGCAGTTGTTATCACACTTGGAGAGCATGGTTGTTTTCTGAAAACCGCATCTATGGAACAGCATTTTCCGGCAGCGGCTGATTTTATCCTCATGGATAGCACAGGCGGAAGTGATGCTTTTATAAGTGCTTTTGCATCCTATCTGCTATATGGTTATGATTTATGCAGTTCTATTCAGATTGCCTCTTATGCAGCTGGTTTTTGTATTTCAAGACAAGGTGTTGTCCCGGCGTTGATAGATCAGACCTCGCTTGAAAAATACATAAATAATGTTTTACCCGATCTTTTAAAATAATCTTGAATTCGGCAAGTACCGAATTATGACATAGTTGCTCAACCGTGCAGAAGAAATCGTATTTGGATTATTTTTTGATTTAACATGAGTCTTGATATGAAGAGATAATTGAATGCACATTCGTGTATTGGAATTAGATTCAGAGCATGGACTCCGTATATTGCTGTAGGGCGCATGGATAAATATAGCTTACAAAGTGATCATGAGCTTAAACCAGCCGCCCTCTGTGGAAAAATCATAAAAGGCATTATGCTTTTCACAAAAGGCCATAATGGAGCGTGTGCCAATTCCATGACCGGTTCTGGTGGAAGTGGGAAGTCCGTTTCTTCCAAAGGTGATCTGTCCTTTATAAGGGTTTGTGATCTCAAACATAAAGGCAGGCTTATAGATGCAGCGGATGATAATTTTTCTCTCATTTTCAGGAAGCTCGGTACATGCTTTGGTGGCATTTTCCAGGGCATTGGCAAAGCAGATGGAAAGCTCGGCAGGATCAACAGGGAGATCTTCCGGAATTGCAAGATGGTGTTCTATGGTAATGCCCAGATTGCGTGCCTGCCCAAGATAAGCGGTGAGCGTAGCATTTAATATAGGATCACTGCAGTAATGGGTTGGAGTGCCTGGACGGTTCAGATCAGAAGATTTGGATACAAGATCAAGGATGGCATTAGCATTTCCTTCTTTAGCCAGGGCAGCGATATCGGACAGCATCTTGTAAGTATCCTGCCAGATAAACTTTACTTCCGTTGCATTCCGTTTCGTATCTTCAATATGTTTCTTTATGCCCTGTAGCTGCATTTCCAGAATCTCCCGGTTCTGTTCATTCATCTGATACTGATACTGTGTCCGCAGATATTGGAAAACAGCATAATAAATGATGGCAATGACCGCACCTGAGAGGTAGAACAGAAGTGGGAAAGCCGGATTCTGTGTATAATGGACCGGATAGAGTGCAAGCGTCATTACAAAGAGGAAAAAGGCGATAGGGATCAGTGCAAGGATTCCCCAGCCCTGGGTATTGATCCCGGATATATCAAGGAAAGTTCTTCTCAGAACAAAAAATTCAAAAGCAATCGCAGCAAGATAGACAGACAGCAGAAGTATGGCATTTGACAGCAGCGTGCCTTTAAACAGTGTGTTGAGCAATGTCACACTGATAAGAAGATAGAGTGAGAGCAAAAGCTGTGACAGGCATTTGAAAACATGTCTTGAGACTGAAGTGTCTGCGGCCATATAGATCATGATCACGCCCGGCAGAGAAATAGTAAGGATAACACTTCTGAGAAAGGACAGGAATCCCCAAAAATGCATGGAAAAAAATGTGAACACAACCGCATAAATGGCATATCCGCCTAGAAAAAGCATATTTTTTTTATAGTTTTTTTTCATCGGAGAAGTGGCAACTACCATGCCGAGCGTACCGAATATAGCTACAAAGATGCGGTAGAGCTGGTAAGCCGTATTATCATCAAAAATCATAGTATTCCTCCATTTTGAACATTATCATAATGTGACCACAACCTTAAACCAGCCGTTTTCAGCTGTAAAGGAGTAAAAGGCATCATATTCTTCGCAGAAAGCCACGATGGAACGGATGTGGGCTTCCATGCCGCCCTCCGGTAACCTTGGAAGTCCATTTCTGCCAAAGGTTATTCTGTCAGGCTGAGGATTTTTAATCTCGAACATCAGTTTAGGATTCCCGATGCAATTAAATATAATATTTCGTTTTTCCTTTGGTAACTTTTCACAGCTTTCTATGGCATTTCCAAGCGCATTAGCAAAGCAGATGGCAAGTCCGGCAGAGTCAACCGGAAGCTTATCCGGTATCGTGACAGAGGTTTGAAGCACAATGCCGGATTCCTCTGCAGATTTAAGATAAAAACAAAGTGTTGTATCTATAAGGGCATCTGTGCAGTAATGGAAGGTTTCAGGCATAACAGGTTTCTGACCGGCGATGTCGGTAAAGTCAAGGATTGCCTGCATATCTCCGCTCTCAGCAAGAGATGCGATGGTAGAAAGTATGTGCCGGGTGTCGTGCCGGATGATTTTTGTCTGCTTTGCAAGCTTATCCATGTCGGCAGCCTCTCTTTGTATATTTTGTACCTGAAGTTCAAGAATTTTCCTGTTCTGTGCTATTTCCTGCCTATGATACTGTATAGAAAGAAATACACCGATTGCAGTGTAAAGAATAACAATGACGACACCGAGCAGATAGATCATCACGACACTTGTGGGGCGTTTACTATAATGCTCCGGATAAAAAGCAAGTGCTACGGCTAGGATAATCAGCGCACAGGGAATCAGGGAAAGGATGCCCCAGCCCTTCTTGATCTCTGTGATAAAATCCAGATAGATACGGCGCATGAAATGAAAATCAAACAGAATGATAAGCATATAGGCGAGCAGACGCATCAGTATATCTGAAAGCTCCGTTCCGTGCAGCGCAGTATTTATAAGCGTGATGGTGCCTGCAATGTATAAAGATACAAGTATGTGTGTCGCACGGATGAATACAAGCCGTGGAAATGGTTCGTCAGACATATTATGCAGCAGAAGTATGGCAGGGCAGGATATTGTGAGGATAAATACCCGCAGCAAAAGCTGGTAGCTGAAAAAATAGATGATAGCATAGGATGAGATTATGACATAAATGACGTAAGAAACAAAAATCACAATGCTTATGGGCTTCTCTTTCACATGGCGGAACTTCGTGGTGGAACCCATCATGCAAAAAGTACCTGCGCAAGTGATCATAACCTTCAATATCAAAAAAGTAATATTATCCTCAAAAAGCATGGTATCTGCCTCCATTCAGCCAAAAGTCCGCCCACTCCCTTTTGACTGTATCATACATACGGCGGGGAACCGGAACGTGAAGATTCCCGGTCAACAGCAGGTCTGACCTGGTAACCTCTGTGACATGGAACAAATTGACGACAAAGGAGGAACCTACCAGAAGCATTCTTTTGTGTGCCAGCAGCCCGGCCACGGCATTCTGGAAAGACCCGTTGAAGCTGGTGCTGTGTATCACGGTATTATCTGTCAGATGGTAATCGATATGTTTATCTATGCGTTCCGCATACCGTATGTCTGTAATGGGGATCATACGGATGCTGTCCGTCGTCTTAATGGCAACTGTCGCCTGCATGATCTGTGAAAAAGAGCGGTAAGCCTTGTCAAGGCTTTGGAAAAACAGCTCGCTCCTGACAGGCTTTAACAGGTAATCAAAGGCATCTACCCGATAAGAATCCAGCGCAAAGTCAGGAGAGGTGGTAAGGTAGATCAGGAATCCCATGTCATCACGCATTCTCAGAGCAGCGCCAAGCTCGATGCCATTCATTCCCGGCATAATACAGTCCAGAATATAGAGGTCAAAGCCACCGTGTTCATCCACATGGTTTATAAGTTCTTTTCCGGATGTAAAAGAAGATAAGGAAAGGGTTCGTTCAGAATGTATCTGTTTATATTGCCTGATAAGATCCATGGTCCTTTCATGGCTGGTTATTTCATCATCACATAAAGCAATCTGCAAGGCATAATCCCCCTCCCGTTTTATTTTATGTACTCTCGGAAGCTTCTTCAAACGAAGCATTCCGGGAGTATATTTTTCAGCATGTATAAAAGTTTGTAAAACGCCTGTTTCAGACGCAGGAAACAGACGCAATCCTTGTTTTGCGATTACATCTATAGTGTAGCAAAGAAGCTAGAATGAGTCAACGAAACAGGGGGTGACCAAATCCGAACAAAAAGCTGCCAAATCCGCAATGATATCCATAATAAAAAGTAATTACGATATACTTTACCTAAAAATACAGAAAAAAGCTTTTAGAAGATAAAGTGGGCAGGTTACGGAAAGGTATGGTAATTATTATGAAGATACATATGCTTAAGGACAGAGAAAAAGTTATGCGTGGAACAGCACTTGTCTTGGCAGCAGCACTGGTATTTACAAGCATTGATCTTACCGTGTTTGCAACTAACGGGAGAAAAATAAAAACACAAGAAGTGATCACAGGCTTTGCGGAGTTGGACAAGTCGGTTGCGGTGCAGTTAGTGCCAGCCGGTGCGCTGGAAAGTGAAATCGTCTTTCCGGATACACTTACTGTAACGGTGGATACAAAAAGTGTGGAGGAGTCCATTGGGGATGTAACGAAGGAGACAGAAAATCCCACGAAAGAGGGAACAGAATCAGAAGAAATCCAGACACCGGAGAAAGGTACAGAACATGAAGAAAGCACAGATTCTGGCGAGAATCCGGACACCGGAGAAAATACAGACTCAGGAGAACACACAGAAACCGGAGAAAATACAGATTCAGGAGAAGGCACGGGAACTGGGGAAAGCACGGATTCAGGAGAAAGCACAGGAACCGGGGAAAGTATAGATTCAGGAGAAAACGCAGGACCGGAAGAACGTAAGGGAACTGAAGAAGATGCGGCAGAGGAAGTATATGCAGTAGTGGAAGAACAACCTGTAGCGAAAGCATATACAGCAGAGGAAGAACAACCGGCGGAGGAAGGAGGTGCAGCAGAGGAAGTAAATCCGGCACCGGTAGAAACGATTCCCCCGGTAAAAAGCACCAGGGAGACTTCCATTCATGTGACATGGGAACACAACAGGGCAGACAGCTTTGATTCTTCCACTTTGGGAAATCATTATGTATATACGCCGGTTATCCCGGAAGAATACAGGGTAGCGGATGGTGTCAGCCTTCCTCAGATCAGTGTGACAATTGCAGCCATAGGAGGACAGGGACCTGCAGAACTGCTTGCATTGTTAGAGAAGCTGCCAGATCCCCTTACCTATCTCTCCACAGGGGTAGTAAATAAGGAGATAATTGATAGGGAGCAGCTTACCGAGGTGAGGGAGCAGCTGGATGCATGGCTTGCGGAAAATCAAACAGATGATACAGAGAATAAAGAAACACTTTCCGGGGAAGAGAAGGAGCGTCTGGCGGAGCTTATCCGGCGTCTGGAGGGGCTGGAGCATATACGTGATACGGAGACGGACTGCATGGACCTGGAATGTCCCTATCACTATCCGGAGATGATACAGCAGCGCATGGCGGAGGATGAGCTGCCGGAGCTTCTGACACTGGAGGATCTGGTGGAGGACTATGGTGTGGAGCCGCCGGAAGAGAATGCCTTGCCTGCTGCTGTCTGGGATACAAACCAGCCCCTGCGGGCACCTGCCAAGGCACCGGCTCTTACACCACATCCACAGACACTGATGGTTACGACAGATAACGAGAACAACAGCCATACGGGGAAGGCAGATGGCGACATTGATGAGAACATGGGTTTTTCAAACAAAAAACATCCCATTGAGATGGCTTTTACACTGGACGAGCTTCCGACCCAGAGTGCCTATCTGGCGGTGAAGGCATATGATGTGGATGAGGATTACGGTGAGACAGATTACGTGTACCTCAATGATGACATATATCTGCCGATGGATCAGACAAATCAATTTAATAAAAAATATAATAACGAGACAATCGGTTATCTGTCGGGCACGGACAATACGTGGAATACCAGTGTATTGGAGATCCCCCTTGAAAAATTAAAAAAGGGAAAAAATGTCATATCTGTAACAGTAGCACCGCCGACCTGGATTGTAAGAATAGACTGGATGCAGCTTGTGCTGGACGGTGGTGCAGCAGATCCTGACATTGAAAAATTTTCCCTGGAGCTTCAGGACACATCCACAAAAGGCAAAACGGTTACCGTACATTCTCTTGTGACAATCCGGCAGAAAGGAAATAAAGAATATGCGACGGAGTATACACTGACACAGACAGAGACAGGCAATGCGCTGGATGCCTGTTTTGGCAAGGCACAGTCACAGGAGCAGATTGCCTTAAGCATGCCCTTGGATTCGCCAAGCGGTGTATATAAAATTACCGGAATTCTCAAGGATCCGGATACAGAAGCAATCAAGGCAACAGACAGCTTCAGCTTTTATTTTAATCAGGGCATGGGTCTTGGCCCGAAGGTCAGCCATACGCTGTCGCCGGATACACTCACCAACCGTGATGTGACGATAACGGTAAAGGCTGAGGATATGCCGAAGCTGGGAATCACGGATGTAAAGGTTGCAGCTGGCGCAACGAAGACAGCGACAGTAAACAAAAAATACACCTTTACGATAACCTATAAGTTAAAAGGCAGTGATAAGTCCCTCTCTTATCCGGTATGGGTTGACAATATCGACAAGACGGCACCGGTAATCACCTATGCGCCTGTCACTGTGGTGGAGGAAGAGAAGCAGGAGACGGTGGAGAAGCTGTTTGGTGAGGCACTCTCTGTATCGGATAACCACAGGCTTGCCGATAAGCCTCTGACTTATACCATACCGAAGGATATCGCAGCTCTTCCGGGAAAAAAGACAATCCAGGTAACGGCATCCGATGCCGCAGGAAATACGACCACTAAGAAATGTGAGATCACGGTGACTGCAAAGCCATTGGAACTAAAGCTTGGTGCGCTTACCGCAGCTGCAGGAAGCAAGGACAGCTTCGATCTGAAAGCGGTTCTGGCACATACCGGTGGGGATACGATTAAGGAAACCGGCTTTGTATGGGGCGTGATGCCTGCTCCGACGCTGGACTTTCATAACGGAAGTGCCAAAACTGCTTCCGTCATTACAGCAAAAAATGGAAATCTGAATGTGAAAGCCACAGGTCTGAATGCCGGCGTGGAATACTATGCGCGGGCATATGCGAAGGTTACGGCTGCCGGCAAAGAGAAGGAGTATTACAGCGAAGCGGGAAAATTCGGCTTCGGGATTCCACAGTATGGTACATTCTCTGTGAGCAGTGTATCAGGCAGTAGTGGCAAAGCGACCTTTACGATCACAAGAAGTAATGGAACGGATAAATCGCAGATGGTATATTGCCGCACGGTAAACGGATCGGCGGTGGGTGGCACGCATTTTACCCATATACCACAGAGTCCTGTCTACTTTAAGGAGGGGGAAACGTCAAAGACTGTGACAGTGACGGAGCTTGGCGTGACAAATGCTTATCAGAGCAAAGCGGGAACAAAGTATTCCAATGCCGACAGAACGTATTCGCTGGAAATCTACCGTGTGACGGGTGGTGGAACGATTGACCAGACACGCCGCTCGATGCAGCGGACAATGCCGAAAGACAGCAGCTATACTGTGGACCGGTCGGTTTACACAACAGAAAAAACAATCACGCATGTCGCTGAGACATCCGGGAAAAACGGAAAACGGATTGCGGATACAAACAAAAAGCAGGGTGGAAAAAAGACCAATGTGAGTTTTCTTAAAAACCGCGACAACGCTACAAACTATAATACCAGCAGTTCTTTTTCCAACTATTATACGGATGCACGGCAGCAGGAGTATCTAAAGTCCACAGCCGGCGGATGGAATTACCGGTATGTGCTGAGGGCGTATGAAGATATTGACGGCTATGAACACGCCTATCTGGGAACCGAACCATTAGAAGACAAAAATTATGGTATAAGTAGTGAAAGTGCAGCTGTCGCAGGAGTAAAAGGGCAGCTCTGGGCCTGTAATTTTCTGCAGCCGGCAGGAAAATCAGTCGGAACCTATTCTTTTCCTGATAAAAGAACGGGTGGAGGGGAAGGATCATATTATCCCAAAAACAGCCACGGTACGGCGTATATTTACAATGATAAAATCTGGGTGAAGCTTGGAGTGGATCAGACCTGCTACGCTTATTTTGGTGCGACCGGTGCGGATAGCGATGTATGGTATGTGGACGGTCTGAAAAGCTTTGTGATGGTCAATGACGAGAAGGAGCCGGCGCTCCTTGGGGTTGCACCGATGGCAAAAGGCACCTATCTTCCGGGAGATCCGATCACGGTAGCACTCGTCTTTGATGAGATTGTCGACAGTCAGAATAGCAGCTTAAGCAGCAGCCTTACGATTTCTACGAATGTGGGAACTCTGTCCTATGCCGGTGGTGCGGACACGAATGTGCTCTATTTTACAGGTAAGGTATCCTCTGCTGTCAGCTTAAATAGTGATGACGCACTCAAGGTCAACAGCATCAGTAGTATTGGCAGCATTAAGGACATGTGCAATCTATCCGGCACGAGCCAGACCTTTACAGGAGGCAATACCAATATCAATGTGAATGCCACGAAACCGGAACTGACCGTGAAGGCGGATACCAGTGGCAGTCTGCCTCGTCACAAGGCAACGATCACAGCCACAGGAGCAGACTCCATTCAGTATGCATGGACGACGGGGACTGCACTGCCAAGCTATGGCTGGCAGACCACTACAAGTGGTACGCAGCTCACAGAGAGCAGAGGAACCGCAGGAAAGACACAGACCTGGTATCTGCATGTGCTTGCGACTGCAGCATCGGGGGCATCGACACATGAGTGTCTGGCATTTCCCTTTATGAATCCTGCGATCACGGATGTGTCGGTGAGGGCTGGCAATACGACATCTTCAGCGGATGCAGCCGATGTGTGGAAGTCTGGCAAATATATCGTGGTGCAGTATGCGGGCGCCCAGAGTACAGGAACTAAGCTTACCTTTGACGGACCAAAGAAGGAAGAGAAAAGTGTTACATCCTCCAATGGATCAGCCAATCTGTATGTCACGGAAAATGGAAGCTATACCGTTACGCTGACGGATTCCTATGGGAATGTGATATCCAAGACCATTGAGGTGCGAAAAATAGATCGTAAAAAACCGACCGTGACGCTTCGCAGCGGCAACAATACCGGAGAGGGCACGGTATACAATGAGCTGACCATTGCGGTACTGCCGGAGGATACCGGCGGCAGCGGTGTGGCAAAGGTGGAGTATGCATGGACGGATACGACAGGGACTCCTTCTACTTCTACATGGAAGACACTGACTGCGGCTGCAGATGGCAGTTATCAGGCACAATATACCGCAGCAGAGACATCAAAGACCGCAAAATACCTGCATGTAAGGGTGACAGACGGAGCTGGAAATGTATCGGAAACCGTGAAGTCGGGACCTTATCAAGTGATAAAGAAGGCAACGGCAGCAGCAGCAGCCCTTCCTTCCATTACAGTAACAGGAAATCCGGCTTCGTGGACAAAAAGTGCCACACTTACATGGAAAGCTAGGCAGGGAAGCGGCACAGGTGCAGGAGCACTTGCGTTTGTCTATACACCGAATGGTACAGTGACTGAGAATATGACCGGTGGAAGCTGTACTGTGACGAAAAACGGTGTCTATGAATTTATGGTAATGGATAAATTCGGGAACTCTATGGCAGCAGAGGTGCTTGTGACCAGAATCGACAATGAGGCACCGAAACTGGAAGCTCTTACAGCTGCCAGTGACAAGCCGGGAACAATACGGCTGACTGGTGTTACAGATGACCATACAGCTGTTTATGATAAGAAGGGAAACATTACAGGATATCAAGGCAGCGGCATCCGTACCAGAGAGTACAGGATGCAGGGAGAGAGCACCTGGACAGCCTTCACCGGAGACAGCTTTAGCGTAGCGAAAAACGGAAGCTATGTGGTAAGGCTTACGGACAATGCGGGAAATGTCAGTGAAGAATACCGTGTGGAAATGACAGGTATGGATGTGACAGCGCCAACAGTCAGCTGTACAGTCAATGGAACGCGCAATGGAACAAGTGGATGGTATCTGGATTCCAATGTTTCGGTAAATCTTACCTTTGCGGATAAGGCAGGGGCTGAGGGAGGCACACCCAGCGGCGTTTGGAGTGCAGCGTATCAATGGGTGACAGATACTTCTAAAAAACCGGCAACAGGAATGGTCAACCTTGACGCAGCCGCGGTTGCAGCGGGTGAGTATACGATTTCCTTGTCAGACTATTATGGAACCTGTTATTTATATTATAAGGTGACAGACCGGAAGGGAAATGTAAGGGATGGTTTTTCAGATCAGATAAAAAAAGATGATGTCCATCGTCTGGAATTTACCGGGCCAGACAAGGCACGGCCCTTGTCCGCAGGACTGCCCATGCGTGTTTCACTTACCTATGGACCATCAGGAGGAAAGCTTACCGGAACGGCACAGACGGAGGTACTGGCAGAGCTATCGGCCTATCAGGGAATCTACCGTTTCTCAGAGCTGAAAAAGACACAACCGGTCTATACGGTAAAAAACACCGGCGCAAAGCAGATCCAATATTATAAGAATGCATACAGTGACAGCAACGCCTGTGAGCAAAAGACCTTTTATGTAAGACAGATCACCTTTGACAGTCAGGGTGGAAGCAGCGTGGAGTCTCAGCTTATATGGACGACTTACAATGGTCTTATTCCGGGATCAGATGTGCAGTGTGCGGTTACGGAGCCGCAGGAACCTGTCCGTGAGGGATATACCTTCGGTGGATGGTATGAGGATGCGGAATGTACAGACAGCCGGAAATTTGATTTTGATACCCAGTCGCAGGTTATGACGGACAAGGCGCTTTTTGCAAAGTGGATACCGAATTCCTATCGTGTGTATTATAATCTGTCCCTGCCGGATGGCAGCGTTTATGAGCCGGAAGACATGTATAAAACCTATGTCCATGGACAGGAGCTGGTTATGCCGGTTCCATCACAGGATGGATATGCGTTCTGTGGATGGTATGACAATGCCAGTTATACAGGAACAGCCTATACGAAGATTGGGGCAGCGGAATATGGAGACAAAACCTGCTATGGTTATTTTCAGGATGTACAAAAGCCAAAGCTTGCTGCGTCAGTAGAAAGTAATGTCAGCCCGAATACAAAGGGCTGGTATAGTACAGATCAGATCCGCATTGCCCTGTCTTATTCCGATAACAAGGGAGTCAAAAGCCTGTATGGTAAGGTGGATGATGGCGGATATGTAGAAATCCCCGGTGTTATTACACAAGGGGGAACAACCGTAACAAAGGATTATGCCTGTGTCGAGGGAACCCACACCTACACCTTCAAGGCAGTGGATGCAGCAGGAAATGAAACAGTGACAGATGCGCTGACCGTAAAGCTTGATACGATAAAGCCGGTGATTGGTGATGCAGCCTTCAATGAGGGATATAAAAATCTCTGGAACTGGCTGATCCGGAAAGACAGTCTTGAAATTACGGTACCCATCGAAGAGACGGGAAGTGGAATAGAGAGTGTAGAGTATAAGCTGATACCGGAAGATGGCAGTACAGCAGGTCAGCCATCGGTAAAAAAGGCTTCCGTGGAGAATCGTGCCGGTTATAAGGCAGTGATCTATATCAACCCTGACTTTAAGGGAAAAATCATGATCACTGCAAGGGATCATGCAGGAAATGCGTCGGATACGAAGATGATAGGCACGGATGGCAGCGGCATCCATGGCATTATTGTGGAGGATAATGCACCAGAGATTACATTTTTGGTCAATGGCAGTGAAAGTCTGGCAAAAGAATATGAGAAAGCGCCGACAGTCGTTGTGGCGGTAAAGGATGACGAGAATAATGTTATTTCCGCAGGACTGGCTTCAGTAGCTTATCAGGTTGGAAACAGCACAGAGCATGTATTACATGAAGATTTTACTACAAGTATTAGAACAGAAGTCAAATTCAGTATACCAGAAGAGAAGCTTCCGGCAACCGGTGCGGACATCACCGTGAAAGCCGTGGATAATGCCGGAAACCTGGCAGAAAAGAAAATCACGGTAAGGATACATACTCACAGAGCAGTTCTGGTGCAGGCTGTAGAGCCAACCTGTCTTGCAAAGGGAAACAAAGCCTATTATGTCTGTGATTGTGGAAGATGGTATGCCGACAGCAGTTGTACGACAGAAATCACATCGCAGGATGTGGTACTGCCGGCAAAAGGACATACAGAAACCATAGATCCGGCAAAAGAAGCTACCTGTACGCAGACAGGACGAACACAAGGCAGTCATTGTAGTGTCTGTGGAGTGGTGATAAAGGCGCAGACGGTGACACCGGCATTGGGACATCATTATAGTGGGGATTACGCATACGATGCAGACGGACATTGGAGAGTATGCAGCCGATGTGCTGCATTGGAAGAAAAGCATAGCCATGTATATGACGATGACAAGGATACCATCTGCAATGACTGTGGCTTTGAACGGACGATAAAGAAGCCGGAACCGGAGAACAAGCCGGAAAGTAAACCGGAGAACAAGCCGGAAAGTAAGCCGGAGAACAAACCGGAAAGCAAACCGGAGAACAAACCGGAAAGTAAGCCGGAGAATCAGCCGGAGAACAAACCGGAAAGTAAGCCGGAGAATAAACCGGAAAGCAAGCCGGAGAATCAGCCGGAAAGCAAACCGGAGAATCAGCCGGAGAACAAACCGGAAAGTAAGCCAGAGAATAAACCGGAAAGCAAGCCGGAGAACAAACTGGAAAGCAAGCCGGAGAATAAACCGCAAAGCAAACCGGAGAATAAACCGGAAAGCAAACCGGAAAACCAGCCGGAAAATAAACCGGCGGACAGCCCGGATATATCCGGACAGCCGGACATAGGAGATGTATTAAATGTACCGGAGATAACAGCCGGTGGCAGGGGGGACGCATCGGGTGAAGCTGTGCCAACGGGAAATGTGCAAGGTATGGCAGACACAAGTACTGCCTTGGAACTTGGAAATGGCACAGTCAGGGTAACGGTTGTCTGTGAGGAACAGGAGTATACGGCAGGAGTATCAGATACTGCTGCAGTAGTGAGAGCAGTGCTGACGCCGGTGCAGCTCCAAAGCGTAGCTGCCGGAGAAAACATAGAAATCAGAGTAGATGTGAAGGATATTTCCGGCAATGTGCCAAAGAAGGATAAGAGTACAATTGAGAACGGTATGAAAGAGTACCGTAAGGAAATGCCAGATCTGATACTTGGAATGTACGTTGATATCTCTTTGTTCATGAAGATAGGAGAAGCTGACTGGAATGCTGTTACTGGAACTGAAGAACCAATTGAGGTAGTGATCGGTATTCCGCTGAAGTTGCAAAGCACTGACAGAGAGTTCTTCATTATCCGTTCCCACGAAGGGGAATATACCATTTTAACGGATATGGATGACGCACCGGATACGGTAACAATCCATACAGACAGATTCTCTGCTTATGCAATTGCGTACAAACATGTGAGCCCGGCATCACAAAACTGTAAATGCAGCTTATGCCATATTTGTCCGACCTTCCTTGGTATCTGTTATTTTGTGTGGCTGATACTTATCATGGCAGTGCTTTTGATTGTCTGGAGAGTTGTACGGAGAAACAGAAACGTGGGAGAAAAACGTAAGTTCTTGTTTTGACACACATTCCTATCAATGGTATACTTAACCTTATCTGATACAGTGCACATAAGCGCAAGAATAAGGGAGAGAAAAGTATGGACGAAATAGCAGTATTGATTCCCTGCTACAATGAAAGCAAAACGATAGAGAAGGTCGTAAAGGATTTTAAGGCAGCATTACCGGAAGCTGTTATATATGTATATGATAATAATTCCACAGATGGAACGGATGAGATTGCCAGAAAAGCAGGTGCGGTTGTCCGTTATGAATATCAGCAGGGTAAGGGCAACGTTATCCGAAGAATGTTCCGTGAGATTGATGCCAAGTGTTATGTGATGACAGATGGTGACGACACGTATCCAGCAGATGAAGCCAGAAAGCTGTGTGATGCAGTATTACAGCGCAATGCAGATATGGTAGTAGGGGACAGACTGTCTTCTTCTTATTTTGAAGAGAATAAACGTCCTTTCCATAATTTTGGTAATTCCCTGGTAAGAGGAACGATCAACCGCATGTTCAAGAGTAATATCCGGGATATTATGACAGGATATCGTGCATTCAGTTATCTCTTTGTAAAGTCTTTTCCGGTATTATCAAAAGGCTTTGAGATAGAGACAGAAATGAGCATCCATGCAATTGACAAGAATATGCGTGTGGAGAATGTCATCATCCAGTATCGTGACAGACCAGAGGGCAGTGTATCCAAATTGAACACCTATTCAGATGGTATGAAGGTTCTTATGACGATTGTCAAATTATATAAGAATTACAAGCCTTTTGGATTCTTTTCATGGATTGCGGTATTGCTGGCATTGATTGCAACACTGTTCCTGATACCGGTATTATGTGACTACGCAAGCAGCGGACTGGTTCTTAGATTCCCTACGCTGATCGTATGCTGTTTTGTGTATTTAAGTGCCATTCAGGCATTCTTCGCCGGATTGATGCTTTCTACTATGAAGCAGAAGAACATGCAGGATTATGAAATGAATCTGGTGAAGCTTCAGAACGTTTATGAGGACAAGTGTGAGAAATAGATGCGAGTACTTTTAATTGCAGTAAATGCAAAATATATCCACTCTAATCCGGCAGTATATAGTCTCAGGGCTTATGCACAGGCAGCCCTGGGCGATCAGCCGGAGGTAGGGATAGAGATTGCAGAATATACAATCAATCAGAATACAGAAAATATTTTGGCAGATATTTACCGGCATAGACCGGATATAGCTGCCTTTTCCTGTTATATATGGAATTGGAATACGATACAGGAATTATTACCGGAACTGCCTAAGCTGTTGCCGGATACGAAGCTGTGGCTTGGTGGACCAGAGGTGTCTTTTCATGCAGAGAAGATTCTTGCACAGTATACGCAACTGACGGGAATCATGGTAGGAGAGGGCGAAGAGACTTTCACACAGCTTGTACGTTTCTATCATGCACCGAAGGGACAATTGCAGGATATACCCGGACTGGTGCTGCCACAGGGACGCACACAGCCAAGAGAGCTGACTGATATGAGCAAGCTTCCTTTTCTGTATGAGGATCTGGGCAAATTTCAGAACAGGATTATCTATTATGAATCCCAGAGAGGGTGTCCTTTCCGGTGTGCATACTGTCTGTCTGCCATAGATAAGAGTGTGAGACTGAGAGATATTGAGACTGTAAAGAAAGAATTACAGTATTTTCTGGATCATAAGGTATCTCAGGTTAAGTTCATAGACAGAACCTTTAACTGCAATGCAGCGCATGCATTGGCAATTTGGAGATATCTGCTTAAAAATGACAATGGTGTCACTAATTTCCATTTTGAAATAGCAGCAGATCTGATGACAGAGGAGGAGCTGGAGGTTTTAAAACAGATGCGTCCAGGACTGATTCAGCTTGAAATAGGTGTACAGTCTACAAATGAGCAGACGCTGCATGCGATCAATCGCTATATGAGTCTGGAGCATTTACGTCAGGTCGTGGATAAGATACACAGCTTCCATAACATTCATCAACATCTGGATCTGATTGCCGGACTGCCCTATGAAGATTATGACAGCTTTGTCACTTCTTTTAATGATGTATATGCCATGAGACCACAGCAGTTACAGCTGGGCTTTTTGAAGGTGTTAAAAGGTTCTCCTATTGAGGAAAAGGCAGAAGAATACGGTATTGTATATAACAGCCGCCCACCTTATGAAGTGTTGTATTCCAGATGGATTCCCTATGATGATGTGCTCAGACTCAAGGGAATCGAGGAAATGGTGGAGCTGTACTATAACAGTTGCCAGTTTACACATACACTTCCTGTATTGGAGAAAGAGTTTTCTTCACCCTTTGCCCTGTATGAAGCACTGTCGCAATACTATGAAGAGAAGGGATATTATATCAATACCCCGGCGAGGGCGTACCGTTATCAGGTATTGCTGGAATTTGCACAGCAGAAAGCACCAGCAAGAAGTGAGTTATATGCGCAGCTGTTGACTTTTGATATGTATCTGAGAGAGAATCTGAAGAGTCGTCCTGCGTTTGCTCTTTGTTGGCAGCAGGGAGAGGAAGAAAAGGAACAGGTTAGAGCCTTTTACAGGCAGGAAGCACAGACTCCTCAGTATCTGACAGGTTATGAAGGATATCAGCCTCAGCAGTTGATGAAAATGACTCATATAGAATACTTTACTTATCCTGTATGGCAACAGAATATGAAAATGACACAGCTGTCACAAAAAACAGCGATACTTTTTGATTATCAGAAGAGAGATCCTCTGACCTATGATGCAGCATATTACATGGTAATAAAGGAGGAAAATGGATATGAATAAGAGAACACAGGCAATTCTGGATGCTTTGGATGAGAGATATGGAATAGATGTGGCATGTCATTTACATTATAAAGAGCCCTGGCAGCTGCTGATCGCAACGATTCTGAGTGCACAGTGTACGGATGCCAGAGTCAATATTGTGACGAAGGATTTATTTGTGAAATATCCAGGTATTGAGGCTTTTGCAAAAGCAGATATTACAGAGCTGGAAGACGATATCCGTTCCATTGGCTTTTATCACAGCAAGGCGAAGAACATCATTGCTTGTTGCCAGAGACTCCACACAGAGTATCATGATGAGATCCCTTCCAGTATCGAGGACCTGACAAGCCTTGCAGGAGTGGGACGTAAGACCGCTAATGTCATTCGGGGAAATATATTTCATGAACCCAGTATTGTAGTGGATACGCATGTGAAACGTATCAGCAGACGATTGGGTTTTGCCAAGGAAGAAGAGCCTGAGAAGATAGAGTATGAGTTAATGAAGGTACTCCCGAAGGATCACTGGATACGTTATAATATCCAGATTATTTCTTTTGGAAGAGAGATCTGTAAGGCGCCTACCCCTAAATGTGAAGAATGTTTCCTGCAAAGCTATTGCAGGAGCACAGATAAAAGGCAGGGCAAGGAGAAGTAATGTTACAGGATTATGTAGTGCTGGACTTGGAGACTACAGGGCTTAGTCCAAAGACAGACAGAATTATTGAGATTGGTGCAGCGAGAGTCAGACAGGGCAAAATAGAGCAGGTTTACACAACCTTTGTAAATCCGGGCAGGGAACTGACGGAGCATACGAAGGAACTGACAGGGATAAAAGACGAAGACCTTGAAAATGCGCCGGTTATAGAAGATGTCATAATAGATTTCCTTGGATTTGTCGGAGAGGACTGCCTTTTGGGGCATAAGATACTGTTTGACTATTCTTTCATAAAGAAAGCTGCCGTAAACCAGAAGCTGTCTTTTGAAAAAGATGGAATAGATACATTAAAAATAGCCAGAAGATTTCTGACGGATGTACCAAGCAAAAGGCTGGGTGACCTGTGTGGGTATTATCATATTCCGATTACGGCGCACAGAGCGCTTGGTGATGCATTGGCTACGCACGAACTTTACAGGAAATTATGTAAGAGCTTCTACGAGAAGGAAGCAGATACTTTCCAGCCGTGTAAACTGATATACAGTGTAAAGAAAGAAGGTCCGATTACTCCCAGACAGAAAGAACAGCTAGGCAGAATGTGTGAAAAATATGGAATCGAGTTAAAAGAGGGGCATATGATAGCACCTGTTGAAGGAGTGTTTCCTACATGGATGGATATGAATCTGCTGACTAAAAATGAAGCCAGCAGATTATATGACAAGATTACAGCTGCTCTTGGGAAGAGGTAGAAGCCAGTATGGATTCCAGCTTCTGTACAATAGAATCCTTCATCATGGTATTAAGGGAAGAGGCGGCAGTAATAAGCTCACGAATCCGGGTCTTTTGTCCATTCTCCTGATAAATAGAAGCCAGAAGATAATAGGTCCTGCTGACATCAGTTCCGGTAGAGACTGCAAATTCCAGGACTTTGGTAGCAAGTTCTTTCTCATTATGATCGACCAGGCATTGTGCCAGCTTCTGTAAGATTGTGACCATGTTGGTGTAATGTGAGTCATATTCTGTAAGCACCGTGATATTAGCTGTTCCATAAGCCAGTTTCAGATCCGTATTGCTGATGCCTGTGAGGTTCACGATGGGCAAGGCAGAGAGATCTTTCAGGTCTTTCAGATAGTCTCTGATTTCCTCGGTCATGGACAGGGGCTTCATATTAAGAATCGTATCAGGGATTGTAATGTAGTTAAGTGCATCCAGGGATTTCTTACGTACACTGTTGGCACGGCGCTCTTTGTTCCAAAAATTCCTTTCAGCCTGTTCCTGCACTTTATCAGAGCGTTTGGTGGAATATAATACCACTGCACATAGCAGGAGAAAACTTGCCAAAAACTTTAAATTCATTTATAATATCCTTTCAGTAGTGTAGTATAGTAATGGAGATGAAACATATGAATATGAATCATAAGAAAACACAGAGAATTATCTCTGCTATTATTGTAATAATTCTGGTTCTTGCAATGATCGTACCAAGTCTCATATATGTATTGGGAGTATTCTAGTGTACTGCATCATTGACTTTCAGTTAAATAACGCAGGATAAATTTTCAGTCTGCAAGGCGGAGGAATGAGGCGTAGCGGTGGCTACGTCGATTGACGACAACGCAGCAGATGAAAACTTATACAAGTTATTTGGCGAAATGTCAGTGATACAGTACACTAGGCAGTATCATTGAGTTCTGAATGGTGATAACCGTTCATATAATTGTACAATGGATGTTATGTAAATGACAAGCATTAGTTGGGTACAATTGGGAGAGATGAGGAGCATTATGAAAAAGGTAATAGGAAAAGTATCTGCGCTGTTGCTGATGCTGTTGTCAGTGATGCTTGCATGGGGCAGCTCTGCATATGCCAAAAGTCAGGATATGACAATTCCGGATGGTGTGTATATGGAAGATATGAACCTGTCCGGCATGACACAGGAAGAAGCCATGCAGATGGTGAATGACTTCGTGGCAGGCTTAAAGCAGAAGGTAGTAACCTTTGGTGCAGTAGGGGATCATTATGTTGCAGTTACTGCCGGTGATCTGGGAATGACATGGGTCAACACGGCTGCAATAGAAGAAGCGGCAGGTCTTGGCAAAGCAGGTAATATCGTGCAGCGGTATAAGGCAATTCAGGATCTGAAGCATGGAAATAAAGTATATAAGCTGGAACTGGGTTTTGATAAAGACCTGATCCGCAATATTCTGCAGGAACAGTGCGCAGAATATGATGTACAGGCAGAGAATGCACAGCTGACCAGACAGAATGGTTCTTTTCAAGTTGTAGAAGGACAGACAGGAGAGGCTGTAAATGTGGAAGAATCCCTGAATCAGATCTATGAATATCTGACAAATGGCTGGAATTATCAGGATGCTTCTATAGACCTTGTGATTGATACAACGCAGCCTAAGGGTAATGCGGAGGATCTTGCCAAGGTAAAGGATGTGCTGGGAACATATACTACCAGCTATTCTACAAGTGGAAGTGCCAGATGTAAAAATGTGGAGAATGGATGCCGTCTGATTAATGGTACAACACTTTATCCGGGAGAAGAGTTCTCTACTCTGGATAAAATATCCCCCTTTACAGAAGCAAATGGCTATTATCCTGCAGGTTCCTATCTGAATGGTATGGTCGTAGACAGCCTTGGCGGTGGTATCTGCCAGGTATCTACCACATTATATAATGCAGTTCTGCTTTCAGAACTGGAAGTGACACAGCGAAGCAATCATTCCATGATCATCAGTTATGTGAAACCGTCTATGGATGCTGCAATTGCAGAATCATCAGGAAAAGACTTTAAATTCGTGAACAATCTGGATTATCCGATCTATATAGAGGGATATACAGGCGGCAAGCAGATTACTTTCGTAATCTATGGTGTAGAGACCAGGGATCCAGGTCATAAAGTAAAATATGAGAGTGAAGTACTGAGTACTACAGAGCCTGATTCAGAGAAGATTATTGCAGATTCTTCCCAGGGAATTGGATTTGTCAGTGTACAGTCAGCACACATTGGATATAAGGCACAGTTGTGGAAGATTGTAGAAGAGAATGGTGTGGAAGTCAGCCGTGAAGTCATTAACACAAGCAGCTATAAGATGACACCAAGAACTGCTACAGTAGGTGTAAAGACAGATAATGCAGTATATGCAAGTAGGATACAGGCTGCAATAGCCAGTGGAAGTATCGACACCGTGAAGGCAGAAGCGGCAGCAATTAAAGCAGAAACGGCAGCAGCGGCTGCCATGACACCGGAGCAGCAGGCAGCAGCACAGCAACAGGCTGCGCTGGAAGCATATTATAAGGCACTGCAGGAACAGCAGGCAGCACAACAGAGTACTACAACGACACCTTAATAGAAAAGGCAGGAGTAAAACATATGGATTTCGGCAAATTACCGGAGCATATTTATCAACGTTCCGTAGAAAAAGTAATTCATACAACCGAATATCGTAAGATTACAATAAATGGCGCGGGTCTGGGGGCAGACTGCGCCATTTTGCCGGATGAGAATGGATATCTGGTAACAGCGCAGGGGTCTGCGGATGGAGCAGATGTCAAGGTTGCCATGAGGGCATTTTATGCTGGACTGAATAAACTGGCAGCCACAGGAGTTTTCCCGGAGCAGTCATCAGTCTGTGCCAGTCTTAATGTTGCTGCTCCACATTCCCTTACAGACGAGGAGCGTAACAAGTCAGAGATGCATCTGAGAGAATGCATACGATGGGCGTCTGAGGCTGCTCTTACGAATAAAGTAACCATTATATCAGCAGAAGTAAATATTGTACCGGCTATGCATACATATTATGCGACAGCATCCTTCACAGCGCGAGCGGGTCAGAATGCCTTTGCTTTCATGCAGAGTGAAAAGGCAGACAAAGATGTAGTCATGACCAAATGGATGGGACTGGAAGGAACATCCCTAATCGCATCGGCGCGGATGCAGGAGCTGGCGGCACGATATCCTTTGGGGCTGGTAGAACAGGCAGCAGATTTTGACAGATTCCTGTCAGTGATCCCGGAGGCAGCTACCGCCGTGCAGTCCGGCGTCAGTGCAATGCAGGCAGTCAGAGAGGGTGGAGTATTTGGCGGACTCTGGCAGCTTGCCAAGGCAAACGGCGTTGGACTGGTCATAGACTTAAAGCAAATTCCTGTAAAACAGGAAACGATAGAAGTGTGCGAGTTTTATGACGTAAATCCTTATGAACTGCTTTCCGGTGGAAGTATGCTCATGATAACACAAGGCGGTACGAGACTGGTATCACAGCTTGCCGAACAGGGCATATCTGCGGCAGTGATTGGACGTACGACAGATAATAATGACCGCATACTGGTAAATGACGAGGAGAAAAGATTTCTGGAGCCTGCAAGGCACGATTCGCTTTACAGGGTTCTGGCAACATCATAGTGGAAAGGTATGAGTGAATATATGAGAGAACAGATATTAACGATTATAGAGAAGAACAGCAGAATAGATTTAAAAGAGCTGGCTATTATCCTTGGTGTGGAAGAAGTGGATATTGTCAATGAGATGGAACAGATGGAGAAGGAAGGTATTATCTGCGGCTACCATACATTAATTGACTGGGAAAAGACAAACGTTGAGAAGGTCAATGCGCTGATCGAGGTACGTGTGACACCACAGAGAGGCCATGGCTTTGACAGCATTGCAGAGAGAATCTACAAATATCCGGAAGTGCATGCTGTATATCTGATTTCCGGTGGATATGATCTGCTGGTCAGCCTGGAAGGAAAGACTCTGAAAGAAGTATCCAACTTTGTATCTGATAAGCTTTCTACCCTGGATTCTGTACTGAGTACTGCAACACATTTTATTCTCAAGAAGTACAAAGACCACGGAACAATCCTTGGCAAGAAAGATACTGATGAAAGGATACAGGTGACACCATGAGAAATCCTTTATCAGACACGATCGTACAGATAAAGCCTTCGGGTATTCGTAAATTTTTTGATATTGTCAGTGAGATGAAAGATGCTATTTCCCTGGGTGTTGGTGAACCTGATTTTGAGACACCCTGGCATATCCGTGATGAGGGTATCTATTCTTTGGAAAAGGGCAGAACCTTCTATACATCTAACGCCGGACTGAAAGAATTAAAAATAGAAATCTGTAATTATTTAAAGAGACGTTATGATCTTTCCTATCATTATGAGAATGAAGTACTTGTTACAGTAGGTGGTTCTGAGGCGATTGATATTGCTATGCGTGCCATGGTAAATCCTGGTGATGAAGTGCTGATTCCACAGCCAAGTTATGTATCTTATGAGCCATGCGCACTGTTGACCGGTGCAAAGCCTGTCATCATTAATCTGAAGCATGAGAACCAGTTCAGGCTGACCGCACAGGAGCTGGAAGAAGCCATTACAGAGAAGACAAAGCTTCTGGTGCTGCCTTTTCCCAATAATCCTACAGGTGCCATTATGGAACGTAAGGATCTTGAAGAAATAGCAGAAGTAATCAAGAAACATGACATATTTGTCATTTCTGATGAAATCTATTCAGAACTGTGCTATACAGATCAGCATGTGTCTATTGCCAATATTGAAGGTATGCAGGAGAGAACAATACTGATCAACGGTTTCTCCAAGTCCTATGCGATGACCGGTTGGAGACTGGGTTATGCATGTGGACCTAAGGAGATTATCGAGCAGATGACCAAGATTCATCAGTTCTGCATTATGTGTGCACCGACAACATCACAGTATGCAGCTGTGGAAGCTCTTAAAAATGGTGATGAAGATGTGCAGAACATGAGAGAAGCATATAATCAGAGAAGACGTTACCTGGTACATGCATTCAAAGAAATGGGACTGGAATGCTTTGAACCGTTTGGAGCTTTCTATATGTTTCCATGTATTAAGGAATTTGGCATGACCAGTGATGAATTTGCAACCAGATTCCTGATGGAAGAGAAGGTAGCTGTTGTTCCCGGTACTGCATTTGGTGATTGTGGAGAAGGATTTATCAGAATCTCCTATGCGTACTCACTGGACAATCTGAAACTTGCAATAGGCAGACTGCAGCACTTCGTAGAGAAACTGCGAGCAGAACAGAATAAGTAAATTAGGTAATAGAAGGGTACTGTTACATGAATATCGTGTTACATCAGCCGGAGATACCGGCAAATACTGGAAATATTGGTAGAACCTGTGTCGCTACAGGATCGACCCTGCATTTGATCGAGCCTTTGGGATTTCGCCTGACAGGTAAGGAACTTAAAAGAGCAGGCATGGACTACTGGGAACATCTGGATGTCCGCAGATATATGAATTTTGAAGAGTTTCTGGAGAAAAATCCTGGAGCAAAGATCTGGATGGCAACGACTAAGGCAAAGAAAGTCTATACAGAAGCGCAGTTTGGCCCGGATGACTATATCATGTTTGGTAAGGAAAGCGCTGGAATCCCAGAAGAGATACTGGTGGATCATGAAGATACCTGTATTCGTATTCCCATGCTGGATAAAGTCAGAAGCCTTAATCTGTCTAATTCTGTAAGCATTGTATTGTATGAAGCATTGCGTCAGAACAATTTTGCCGGCATGCGGCTTGCAGGAGAGCTTCACAGACTGGAATGGAAAGATTAAAAAGTGCCATTTATTGCAAATGTAAATGACAAAATGTAAACATAACAATCAAAAAATAAAGATATTTGCATGCAATATTGCAGATATCTTTATTTTTATGTAAAAAAACGGGAATAGTACTTGACGAAACTGTGCAAATTACATAAAATGAAACTGTTCAGACAGAACAGGTTTGTGTGAAAAGTATGGCATTTTAAATGAATATATCCTGCAATTGTGAAAATGCAGGATGAAATCAATAAAAGTGCCATTTATAGCGAATGTGAAGACATAAAAATATAAGGAAAGGATGAAGGTTGTGAAGATTTATAACATTACAGACAAAGAATACGAAGCATATGGCAGAGTATTGACGAAGGACTATCAGGTAGATGCTCTGGTGAAAGAGATGGAGAAGACACCGGCACCGGATCATGTAATCTATATTGCATCGGATGCAGGGCTTGAAGCGTTAGATCAGGCTAAAGTGCTGCAGGAGAGCTTCTTTGGTGGAATGCCGATTCAGGTAGGTTATTGTAATGGAACCAATCATAAACTGGATGCATGTGAATATCATCGCTGCTCAGAGCTGGGCGTTGCGATTACAGATCTGATCCTGCTTCTTGGTAAATTGCAGGATGTTACGCTGGAGCATTATTATGACACAGATAATATTCAGGCATTTTTTGTACCGGCAGGAACAGTATATGAAATGTATGCTACCACACTTCATTATGCTCCATGCAGTGTAGATGGTAAGACCTTTAAGAATATAGTTATTCTTCCTAAGGGAACCAATGCAGATCTGGAGAAGAAACCACAGGGCGCAGAAGAAGATCCATTGCTTTTTGCAGTAAACAAGTGGCTGATCGCCCATGAAGAAGCAAAGATTGACGGTGCATTCAATGGTCTTAAAGGTGTCAATATTTCTTTGGACTAGAACTAAATAAATAATGTAATATATAAAAATGGAGGAATTAGAAATGATCAACATCCCAAAAATGAAAGTCGGTATTGTAGCAGTAAGTAGAGACTGTTTCCCGGAATCCTTATCCGTAAACAGAAGAAAGGCATTAGTAGAAGCATATGCCAAGAAATATGATGCAGCAGATATCTACGAATGTCCAGTCTGTATCGTAGAGAGCGAGATTCACATGGTTCAGGCTCTTGAAGATATTAAGAAAGCAGGATGTAATGCACTTTGTGTATATCTTGGTAACTTTGGCCCTGAAATCTCTGAGACATTACTTGCAAAGCATTTTGACGGACCTAAGATGTTCGTTGCAGCAAGCGAAGAGAATACACAGACACTGGCAAGCAGCCGTGGTGATGCATACTGTGGTATGTTAAATGCTAGCTATAACTTAAAGCTTCGTAACATCAAGGCATACATTCCTGAGTATCCTGTAGGAACTGCTGAAGAATGTGCAGATATGATCCATGAGTTCCTTCCTATTGCACGTGCAATCGAAGGACTGAATAACTTAAAGATCATCAGCTTTGGCCCTCGTCCACTGAACTTCCTGGCATGTAATGCACCAATCAAACAGCTTTACAATCTGGGTGTTGAGATTGAAGAGAACTCAGAGCTTGACTTATTTGAAGCATTCAACAAGCATGCAGGCGATCCAAGAATCCCTGATGTTGTAAAAGACATGGAAGCAGAGCTTGGCGCAGGCAATAAGAAGCCTGAAATCCTTGCAAAGCTTGCCCAGTATGAGATTACATTACTTGACTGGGTAGAGGCACATAAGGGCTACAGAAAGTACGTTGCCATTGCAGGTAAGTGCTGGCCGGCATTCCAGACACAGTTTGGCTTCGTTCCATGCTACGTAAACAGCCGTCTGACAGGCCGTGGAATTCCTGTATCCTGTGAAGTAGATATCTACGGTGCATTAAGTGAGTTTATCGGAACTGTAGTCAGTGAAGATGCAACAACTCTGCTGGATATTAACAATACAGTACCTTCTGATATCTATGATGCAGATATCAAGGGCAAGTTCAACTATACTCTGAATGATACATTCATGGGATTCCATTGCGGTAATACCACATCCAAGAAGTTATCCTTCTGCGAGATGAAGTATCAGCTTATTATGGCAAGAAGCCTTCCTGAGGAAGTAACACAGGGTACTCTGGAAGGAGATATCTTACCTGGAGATATCACATTCTTCCGTTTACAGAGTACAGCAGACTGCCAGCTTCGTGCTTATATCGCACAGGGCGAGGTTCTTCCTGTTGCAACACGTTCCTTTGGTTCCATTGGTATCTTTGCAATTCCTGAGATGGGCAGATTCTACCGTCATGTACTGATCGAGAAGAACTTCCCTCATCATGGCGCAGTTGCATTCGGTCACTATGGCAAGGCTTTATATGAAGTATTCAAGTATGCAGGAGTACCTGTAGAAGATATCAACTTCAATCAGCCTAAGGGAATGCTCTACAAGACAGAGAATCCGTTTGCATAAGCTCGTATTCAATAAGTACATATCAGGGGGCGCCTTTGGTGCCCCTTATCTTATATAAAAGGAGGAAGAACATGTATTACATAGGCGTTGATTTGGGAACTTCTGCGGTAAAGCTGCTTCTTATGGAAGGAAATGGCAAAATTGCAAATATTGTATCAAAAGAATATCCGTTATATTTTCCACATCCGGGCTGGAGTGAACAGAAGCCTGAGGACTGGTGGGAAGCTGTTAAGTGTGGTTTGAAGGAATTGGTAGCAGGATATGATGCATCCAAGGTAGCTGGTATCAGCTTTGGTGGTCAGATGCATGGTCTTGTTATTCTGGATAAAGACGATCAGGTAATCAGACCTGCAATTCTCTGGAATGATGGCAGGACACAGGAAGAGACAGATTATCTTAATAATGTGATTGGTAAGGATAAACTCTCCCAGTATACAGCCAATATTGCCTTTACAGGTTTTACAGCCCCCAAGGTATTATGGGTAAAGAACAAGGAGCCTGAGAATTTCGCACGTATTGCCAAGATTATGCTGCCAAAGGACTATATCGCATATAAATTATCAGGAAGCTTCTGTACAGATGTATCGGATGCATCCGGAATGCTTCTGTTTGATGTGGCACACAAGTGCTGGTCCAAAGAAATGATGGAAATCTGCGGCGTAAAGGAAGAACAGCTTGCAAAGATCTATGAAAGCTATGAAGCTGTTGGAACCTTAAAGCCTGATGTAGCAGCAGAACTGGGACTTCCAGAGACAGTTAAGATTGCAGCAGGCGCAGGTGATAATGCGGCAGCGGCAGTAGGTACAGGTACAGTCGGTGATGCCATGTGCAACATTTCCCTCGGAACCAGTGGAACCATCTTTATCTCCAGCAGGAATTTTGGCGTGGATAAGAATAACGCACTCCATGCATTTGCCCATGCAGACGGACACTATCATCTGATGGGCTGTATGCTCAGTGCTGCCTCCTGTAATAAGTGGTGGATGGAAGAGATCTTACAGACCAAGGAATTTGCAAAGGAGCAGGCTGCGATTACAGCAGATAAACTGGGTAACAATCATGTATATTTCCTGCCATATCTGATGGGAGAGCGTTCACCACATAATGATGCCAATGCCAGAGGTACATTCATTGGTATGACAATGGATACGACAAGAGCTGATATGTATCAGGCTGTGCTGGAAGGTGTTGCCTATGCCATTCGTGATTCCTTTGAAGTAGCCAAGAGCCTTGGAATTGATATCAAACGTTCCAAGATCTGTGGAGGCGGTGCTAAGAGTCCTCTTTGGAAGCAGATTTTTGCAAATGTATTAAATATCAAGCTGGATATCATTGAAAGTGAAGAAGGACCGGGATACGGCGGAGCAATGCTTGCAGCAGTAGCCTGTGGTGAATATGCTTCTGTAGAAGAAGCAGCTTCCAGGCTGGTAAAGATTGTAGATACTGTAGAACCGGATGCAGAGATTGCAGCCAGATATGAAGAAAGATATCATAAATTCACACAGATCTATCCTACAGTAAAGGAACTGTTCCCTAAGATCATGTAGGAATTATGCGAAATGAAGAAGAGGACGCAAACTATGCGGTTACGTCCTCTTTTATTGTCCTGATAAGGATTATTCGTGTGGTCTTTGGTAGAAGTGACCTGATATCTGCTCAGTCTTAATAACATTGACAAAAGCTTTGGGGTCAACTTCTTTGATTGCACTGAGCACATGCTTGCATTCAGCGCTGGATACTACGGAATAGACCACCTTGCGTTCATGATGTTCATAGGAGCCTTCTCCGTCCATGATCGTTGCACCATGATTACACAGCTGGGCAATGGCTTCAATGACTTCTTCAGCTCGGTTTGTTACGATAAAAAGTGTATTCTGCTGATACTGTTTATACAGAACGTGCAATACCTGTGTAGAAGTATACTGAAATATAATGGAATACAGAGCCTTGTCCCAACCAAAGAGGATACCGGCTGCAATCAGTATGATGGCGTTCATTCCCAGTACAATATTGAAGGAATCAATGCCTTTTTTCTCTGAGAAATAAATAGCAATAAAATCAGTTCCGCCTGTAGTAGCGTTCATCCACAGACACAGGGAAATGACAAAGCCATTGATTAATCCGCCAAATATACTGATCAGCAGAGTGTCATAAGTAATCGCAAAGCCTGGAATAATATCAGTCAATATATTGGTCAGCATAATGCACAGGCAGGAATACAGAGTAAATTTCTTGCCAATGAAGCGAAAACCAATATAAATAGGAATAATATTCAGTATTACATTAACGATAGTGTACGGAATCTCAATCTGAAAGAATAGTTCAAAGGAACGCTGTATCAGAAGGGTAAGTCCGGTAGCTCCACCAGGGTACAGCCCGCCTGTCCGTACAAAAGATTTGATGTTAAATGCCATCAGGGCAGATGCAAGCACAATCACAAGAATGCGTCTGCTGTCTTTTTTCATATCAAATTCCATATAGAACCTCCTTGTAAAATAAAAGCAGAGATATTATAGCATATTTAGTTTTGGAACGGTATAAGCTTTTTATGAAATAAATGTCAGAATATATTGCAATAATATCAGAAAATGATATACAATTAGAGTAACTATTCAATGCATGGGGTTCTGAATAGTTACTGATTATAGGAGAATGTTTTTTCATAAGTTTACGTGTATCAGGGCATACTTTTTCATATCAAGGAAGAAATAAGTATGAAAAGAGGAAGCTTATGAAGATAGCATTTTATTCTACAAAACCATATGACAGAATATATTTTGAACCAAAGAGCCAGGAATATGATATGCAGCTGCATTTTTATGAAACCGGCTGTAATGAGGAAACGATTCCTCTTGCCAAAGGACATGATGCTATTTGCATTTTTGTCAATGATCATCTGAATGAAAATATGATCCGGCAGCTGAAGGAAATGGGAATCAAAGCAATACTCCTGCGGTGCGCGGGCTATAATAATGTGGATGTGCAGGCGGCGCATGCCTGTGGAATCCCGGTACTGAGAGTACCAAGCTATTCTCCGGAGGCAGTGGCAGAGTTTGCAGCAGCATTGCTTCTGACAGTAAATCGGTATACACATAGAGCTTATACACGAACAAGAGATTTTAACATGAATATCAATGGCTTTATGGGGATGGATCTGTATGATAAAACAGCAGGAGTGATAGGAACTGGCAGAATAGGACAGGCTATGATCAGAATTCTAAAAGGGTTTGGCATGCATATAACAGCCTATGATCCGTATCCGGTCAAGGGTCTGGATGTGGAATATGATACGTTGGAGAATGTATTTGCCCGGTCGGATGTGTTGACACTGCATTGTCCGTTGACATCCGAGACGAAGCATATTGTACAGGCTAAGACCATAGAAATGATGAAAGATGGTGTATATCTGGTCAATACCTCAAGAGGTGATCTTATCCGTACACAGGATCTGATTGATGGACTGCTTGCCAAGAAGTTCGGTGGAGTCGGATTGGATGTATATGATGAAGAGGGTGGGGTTTTTTACGAAGACTGTTCTAATGACATTATGGAAGATTCCAATCTTGCAAGACTGACAACATTTCCTAATGTACTGGTGACTTCCCATATGGGATTCTTTACAAGAGAAGCAGTAGAAGCTATTGCAGATGTTACACTAAGAAATGCGGATGCAGTCCGAAAACAGGAAAAACTGGATAACGCAGTATAAAATCCATAGGAAAGGCATGGAGTTGTATGATTTTGGGGAGAAGAGAGAGTAATATCATTAAGGCGCAGTATGTAAGACAGCAGGAAGGGGCAATCAGTGTGCGCCCTGCATATAGAGAAGAGTGGGATGATGCCATGGCACTTGCGTGGCGGACCTTTATGCGTTTTGAAGCACAGGACTATACACAGGAAGGAATCAAAAGCTTTCAGGATTTCATTACGGATTCTGTTCTACACAGAATGTTCCTGATGGGTTCTTACCAGTTGTTTGTCGCATGTGAAAATAACAGAGTGGTCGGGATGATTAGTCTGAGGAACGAAACGCATATTTCCTTATTATTCGTAGAGGCGGCCTGCCATAGACGTGGAATTGGCAGGGCGCTAATCGAATATCTCAGTGATTATGTGAAAAAAGAAGAAGGCTACAGAAGGATAACAGTCAATGCTGCGCCTTATGCAGTGGGCTTTTATCATAAGCTGGGCTTTTACGATACACAACAGGAACAGGCAAATGATGGAATCCGCTACACACCGATGGAGAAAATGTTGTAGCCGCGGCAGAAGAAGGGGGCAAAAGAAGTGGCAATTGAATATATTACAAGTAAAAATTTATTTTATCTGATATGCGATACGTTGAAATTAATGGACGAATCTCTGATCAAACATGGAACCAGAGTCAGTTACATTATGTCGAAAATGTTAGAATGCAAGGGCGGATATGAGAAGTTTGAGATTGCAGATTTTATGTTGCTGGGCGTTTTGCATGATATAGGTGCATATAAGACGGATGATGTGCGCAAACAGCTTACATATGAAGCAAAGAATCCAGTGCCCCATTCCATATATGGATATCTTTTCCTGAAATATCTTTCACCATTGGAAGAGCAGTCCAAGATGATCCTGTATCATCATGTGGATACGGATAAGCTTCAGGATGTGGATTATCAATATAAACCGGAAACGGAAATCTTAAAAGTGGCAGAGATCATGGATATCTGGCATACGGCATTTGGGGAAAAGTTCGATTATCACATGATTGAGCGTTACATTGGCACGAAATTTGATAAAAGAGCCTGTGAACTGCTCTATCAGGCGGTAGAACAGTATGATATTTTTAATAAATTGACAGATAATTCCTATCATAATGAATTTGAAGAAAGTGTAGAGTACGTTCTTTTATCTGATGAAGAAAAAGAGAAATACCTGCGGATGCTGATGTATACTACTGGCCTTAAAAAGGAAAGCATGGTAGCAGACACCATAGAAACCATCTATGTCTGCAAGGAAATCGGCAGAAAAATGCAGCTGAGCGAAATGGACAGTGCAGAGATTTATTATGCGGCACTGGTACATGATATTGGTATGCTGGTAATTCCGGAAGATATTATTGATGCACCAAGAAAGCTGGAGGATGCGGAGAAGAATCTGGTACACACACACGTAGAACTGATGCATAAGGCAATAGAAGGTAAATTCTCACAAAATATTGTAGATATTGCAGTTGCACATCATGAACGATTCGATGGCAGCGGATATCCCAAGGGGCTTAAAGGCAGTGGAATGAATACGAAGCAGGCAATTCTGCAGACAGCAGAGACGGTTGTAAGTATGATAAATGATAAACCTTACCGAAAAGCCTACAATAAAGAAGATATTATGGAAGAGTTGAATAATGGTATTGTATCCGGTAAATATGATGGTGTGGTAGCAGATACATTTCTTAGATATTATGATGAGATTGTTGAGAAAGCTTTCCAGAAAGCACAGGTGGCACTTACTACACATCAGCGTTTATTACGTAATTATGAGCAGGTTTATAAGAATTTTACAAAATGATTTTGTGCAATGTGTTGAAAACACAAATAAAACATAGTATGATACTCAGAGGAAGAACCCTGAGAGGAGAAATACGATATGTTTAAACTTGACAGCCCATTTATGAATTTTCTGAACAAGCTCTGTGATATTATGATACTGAATATCCTGGTGCTTGTTTTCAGTCTGCCTATATTTACGATTGGTGCAGCAGTAACAGCAGGATATTATATGAGTTTCAAAATGGTAAAGAATGAAGAGAGCTACATTGTGAAAGGCTTTTGGAAGGCTTTCAAAGAGAACTTCAAGCAGTCAACGGCACTGTGGCTGATTATCCTGGCAGTATGCGGTGTGCTGTTTGCAGATTACCGCATTGTTCTGTATTCTGGTCTTTCCTTTGACCGCTGGCTCAGACTGGGACTTTTGACAGTTACACTGATCATTGCATTGGGAGTATCCTTTGTATTTGCATTGCAGGCACGTTTCACAAATACTGTGAAGCATACCCTCAAGAATGCATTCCTGATGGCACTTTCCCATCTGCCCAGTGCTATTTTGTTCGTAGTATCCTATGCAGTACCTGTTGTTCTGTTATATTTTATTCCACAGATATTTCCTGTGATTGTATTACTGGCAATAGGACTTCTTATCTATCTGAAATCCTTCCTTTTCCTGAAAATCTTCAAGAAATATGAGGATGCACTGGATATGAAAAAGGATGAAGAGTCTGACAATGAATCAGAAGATCTGGGTATCTTCGCAGGTAGTGAAAGCATAGAGCAGATGTCAGAAAATAAAGACTCAAAAGACGGAAATGAGACAAAATAGGTTTTCATAATTCGTCAATCTGTACATGAATATGGAGACAAGTTGAGCAAGTTGCTTACTTATAAGTGGAAATGACTTATAAGTAAGCACTTTTTACATAATGTCCAAAAAATCTTTGTGGAATTATGGCATAGCAATTTTGCGCATAATATTCTATACTAAGTACAGTTAATCAATTAAGACAATTTTTCTCGGGAGGAAAAAGAAATGGCAAGTTTATCTTTAAAGAATGTCTGCAAAGTATATCCTAACGGATTCGAAGCAGTAAAGAACTTTAACCTTGAAATCGCTGATAAAGAGTTCATCATTTTCGTAGGACCTTCAGGTTGTGGTAAATCTACAACACTTCGTATGATCGCTGGTCTGGAAGATATCTCTTCTGGTGAATTAAAGATTGGTGATAGAGTAGTTAACGATGTAGAGCCTAAGGACAGAGATATCGCAATGGTATTCCAGAACTACGCTCTGTATCCTCATATGTCAGTATATGACAACATGGCATTCGGTCTTAAATTAAGAAAGGTTCCGAAGCCAGAAATCGATAAGATGGTTAAGGAAGCAGCTAAGGTTCTTGACTTAACTCCACTCCTTGACAGAAAGCCTAAGGCTTTGTCAGGTGGTCAGAGACAGCGTGTTGCTATGGGACGTGCTATCGTTCGTAATCCTAAGGTATTCCTTATGGATGAGCCTCTTTCCAACTTGGATGCAAAACTTCGTGTACAGATGCGTATCGAGATTGCTAAGTTACATCAGAGATTAGGTACAACCATCATCTATGTTACACATGACCAGACAGAGGCTATGACACTTGGTACCAGAATCGTAGTTATGAAGGATGGTGTTATCCAGCAGGTTGATACTCCTCAGAACTTATACGAGAAGCCACAGAACTTATTCGTAGCAGGATTCATGGGATCTCCTCAGATGAACTTCCTTGATGCTGTAGTAGAAGTTAAGGGTGAGACAGCATACTTAAACGTAGCTGGTATCTCTATTCCTCTTCCTCCTGCTAAGTCCAAGAAGGTTATCGACGGTGGTTACAATGGAAAGACTGTAACATTCGGTATCCGTCCTGAAGATGTATATGATTCTCAGATGATGGTAGAAGCTAAGTCTGACAGCGTATTCGAATCAACAATTCGTGTATACGAGTTACTTGGTGCTGAAGTATTCTTATACTTCGATTTAGGTGACTTCCCTATGACAGCCAGAGTTGATCCTAGAACAACAGCTAGACCTGGTGATAAGGTTAAGTTCGCTATCGACGTTGAGAAGATTCACGTATTCGATAAAGAAACAGAGCAGATTATTACAAATTAGTTTGTACATAAGCTACGCAATACAGATCCCCGAACAGTATGACTGCTCGGGGATTTTTTAAAAAAAGAAATTGCAAGTGGAAGAAAATTCATATAAACTAATTTATATGATGCCAGGGTCAAAAGGTCTAATCCCACATGAGCTTGCTCATAAGTGGGTGAAAGACCTTAGGACCCGCCCCGATATGAGCATAAAAGTGGGATGATAATCCAGCGATATGCGAATATTGGGTAGGATTGTGGGAGTGCATAGCACGAAGCAATCCGTAGGCATTAAAGTCGGGGGCTTTTGACCCCGACATCATTTATATGGTATAAATAGGATAGAGGGGAATAGAGAGGAGGAAAGGAAACATATGATTTCAAATCAGGTAATACAGACCAGTATTGATGAATTGAAGAATATTACAAAAGTAGATTTATGTGTCATGGATTTAGATGGATTGGTGGTAGCAGCAACCTTTGAGAGCAGCGAAATATCTTCTGAACTGATCACCAACTTTATACAGTCACCTGCAGACAGCCAGATTGTAGGTGGTTATCATATGCTGAAGATTTTGGAGGATGGTGACGTTGTTTATGTATTAGTTGCCAGAGGAACAGGGGCGGATGCTTATATGATTGGCAAAGTGGCAGTCAGCGAGATTCAGAATCTGGTCATTGCATATAAAGAGCATTTTGATAAGAATAATTTCTTCCAGAACTTATTATTGGATAATCTGCTTCTGGTAGATATTTATAACCGTGCCAAGAAGCTTAGAATTGAAACAGAGCATCCAAGAGTCGTATTTCTGGTTGAAGCACAGAATGATAAAGACAATATTGCTATGGAATTGCTCAAGAATCTGTTTGAAGAGCAGGGAGACTGTTATCTGACCGCAGTAGAGCAGAAGAATATCATTATGATCAAGGGTATCAGCTCCGTGAATGCATATGAGGAAGTGGAGCAGACAGCGCAGGTCATCGTAGATATGCTGAATTCAGAGGCAATGCTGGTAGCCAAGGTAGCTTATGGTACAATCGTAGGAGAACTCAAGGAAGTATCCAAATCTTATAAAGAAGCCAAGATGGCATTAGACGTGGGCAAGATATTCTATTCTGAGAAATCTATTACAGCCTATAATACACTTGGAATTGGCAGACTGATCTATCAGCTTCCGATTAACCTGTGCCGCATCTTCATCAAGGAAATCTTCGGAGACAGTATTCCTGAAGAGCTGGATGATGAACTTTTGACAACAGTACAGAAATTCTTTGATAACAACCTGAATGTATCAGAGACTTCCAGACAGCTTTTTGTACATCGTAATACACTGGTGTACAGACTGGAGAAGCTGCATCAGTCAACAGGACTGGATATCAGAACCTTTGATGATGCGTTGACCTTCAAGATTGCACTCATGGTCGTTAACTACATGAAATATATTGATTCCATGGAATAAATAAAACGTAATATAGCCCTCTTATCGGACATACAATGTATGGACAACGGTAAGGGGGTTTTATTTGTATGAACAGTAAAATTTATTACATTGACTGTTATCAGGGAGAGAACAAAGAAGGAAATATAGGATTTGTTAAACTGGAAGACGAGAAAATATTTGTCATGCTGCGTGGAATATATGCAGGAAGTGGGATGGATTGTAAAGTATACGCATGGGATAGAAAAGGACAGCAGACACAAGTCATGACAGTTTCGGTGAGAAACGGATATGGACAGGCAAGCTCTCGGTGGCCGGGGGATATGGACAGAGAGAAATGTTATGGTATTTATATACCCTTATATGGAGGAAAATGTGGAAAAAGTCAGATCAGGCAATGCGCTTGTGTGGATATGTCCGTTGCGGTCAAGTCTGAACAACCACAGGAGAAGCCTGTAGAGGATCAGAAACCGATTTCAACATTTAAGGAAGAGCTTCCTGCCATTGGTAAGGACAAGTGGTCGCAATTATGTATCACATATCCGCAGATTCATTTATTTCAGGATGTGGATACGGTAGTGATCAAACCTAAAGATATGGTAGTCCTGACACAGGAGTATCAGGAGCTTGCAACCAATTCTTTTGTACTGCATGCATATTATAACTACAGACAGCTGCTATTGCTCAGGTATCATGATAAGGATAAAGCGGTTTACTATCTGGGTGTACCGGGCATTTATTATGACAGAGAGAAGAGAATTGCCCACTTATTTGGATTTGAAGGCTTTGAAAATGGGGAATCCAGACTGGTAAATGGGGATAACAGGCGGGCTTATGCAGGATGCTTTGGCTATTATATGAAGCAGGTCAATATCTGAATTACAGATCAATCCCACGAATCTGTACATTGGGGATAGTCTGTCTGCAGATAGAGGCAAAATGCTGTAATGTATCTGTATCATGGGCGTGGTATCCTGATGAAATGACCTGGTCAGAGTCTGTATATGACTGGAGAAAATACTGGTCAGCACCGGCAATCCATTCTCTGATGGCATACATATCTTCTTTGGAATGCAGTTCCTTTACAATAGTCGTGCGGAATTCATAAGGAAAGCTGCCATTTAAGGACAACAGACAGTCGACAGATTCCCTGAGGGGACCAAGGTCAATGGAAGAAAGTCCCACGGTATCTGCATAATGAGCAGGAGAATTCTTGATATCAATGGCACAGTAGTCTATTAATTTCTCATCCAGTAAGTGATGCAGTACATCGGGGCGAAAGCCATTTGTGTCCAGCTTGACCAGCATGCCAAGCTCTTTTATCCTGGAGAGGAAAAGAGGCAGATCCTGATGCAGTGTTGGCTCGCCGCCGGTAATGCATACGCCGGTGAGTATGCCGCGCCTTTTCTTCAGGAAAGAGAGAATTTCATCCTCTGAATAGGGCGTGATTATCCCGGCATCTATACTTTCACGGGCAAATACGAGATCTCTGTTATGGCAGAATGGGCAGCGCAGATTACAGCCGCCTGTAAAGATGGTAGCTGCGACGTGCTCTGGATAATCCAGAAGTGTAGTTTTATTCAGCCCAAGTATTAACATGGTATTCTTCCTCTTTTCACATTCGTTAGTTTACAGTATACTAATCATTATACACATACCTTCTGCGTTTGCAAAGAAACTTAAAGCTGGTTTAGAAATGGAGATTGATGATAGATATGGTACGGATACCTGTGACGGAAGATGAGAAATATATGAAAGAGGCCATGAAGCAGGCAAGAAAAGCCTACAAGCTGGGAGAAGTGCCCATAGGATGCGTCATTGTCCATGAAGGCAGGATAATTGGAAGAGGGTACAACAGAAGAAATACAGATAAAAATACACTGGCGCATGCAGAGATTACAGCAATTAACCGCGCAAGTAAAGTCATAGGAGACTGGAGACTGGAAGACTGTACGCTGTATGTTACGCTGGAGCCATGTCAGATGTGTGCAGGGGCGATTGTACAGGCAAGAATACCTAAAGTAGTCATGGCGAGCATGAATCCCAAGGCAGGCTGTGCAGGCTCTATACTGAATATTCTGGATATGCCGCAGTTCAACCATCAGGTTGAGGTGGTAGCGGGCGTACTGGATGAAGAATGCAGCAGAATGCTTAAAGAATTCTTCGTAGAACTGCGGGTGCGCAATAAGCAGGAGAAGCTTGCGAAAATGCAGCAGGAGAATGCAGCCGGTGTATCAGTTGAAAATAGTAATTGACAAGAGGACAGTAAAAGTATACAGTTAAAATACAAATCCTATATAATAGGTAGGAAAAATATACATTAAAAAGGAAGAACAATATGAGTGAGAGACATTTGGATTTTGATACAGTAATAGACCGAAAAGGGACAAGAAGTTTAAAATATGATTTTGCAGTAAGAAGAGGCAAACCCAAGGATGTGCTTCCGTTGTGGGTTGCAGACATGGATTTCCAGACATCCTCCTATATAACGGATGCGCTGGAGGATATGGTAAAGCATGGGGTATTCGGTTACAGCGAGTCAGAGGAACATTATTTTGGGGCTGTGCAGAACTGGATGGAGAGACATTATAACTGGCATGTGAAAGAAAGCTGGATGACCAAGACACCGGGCATTGTATTTGCCCTTGCCATGGCAGTTAAGGCATATACGCAGGAAAATGACGCCGTATTGATACAGCCGCCGGTGTATTATCCTTTCAAGGAAGTAGTGGAAGATAATCACAGAAGACTTGTGAACAATACGCTGGTACTTGGAGGGGATGGTACCTATACGATTGACTATGAGGATTTCGAGAAGAAGATCATAGAAGAGAACGTGAAGCTCTTTATATTATGCAATCCTCATAATCCTGTAGGCAGAGTCTGGACCAAAGAAGAGCTGGAGAGACTGGGGGATATCTGCTTAAAGCATGGTGTATTCGTAGTCAGTGATGAGATACATGCAGATTTTGTATTTGAGAGAAAACATACAGTCTTCTCAGAAGTCAAAGAAGCATACAGGGATATCAGTATGATCTGTACTTCACCCAGCAAGACCTTCAATATTGCAGGATTGCAGATATCCAATATATTCATATCCAATCCTGAGAAAGCAACAGCATTTCGCAGACAGGTAGCAGCCGCAGGATACAGTCAGGTAGGACTGCCGGGACTTGTGGCATGTGAAGCAGCGTACCGGCATGGCGATGAATGGCTGGAAGGTGTGCTTGCTTATATCAAAGCCAATGCAGAATTTACAAGAGCGTATTTACAGGAGCATTTATCCAGGGTGAAAATGACAAAGCTTGAAGGCACTTATCTGGTATGGCTGGATTTCAGGGACTATGGTCTGACAGATAAGGAGCTGGATGAGAAGATACTTAATCAGGCGGGCTTATGGCTTGACAGCGGTGCAGTGTTTGGCAAGTGCGGAGAGGGCTTCCAGAGGATCAATATTGCATGCCCGAGAAAGACTCTGCAGCAGGCACTGGATCGACTGATTGACGTATTTGCATAATAAAGTAACAGAAAGTGGGTTATCCATATATTAGAAAAGTCGTAATGCTTGACTTTGGTATACAAAAAAGGTAAAATAAAGTGACCGTGCAGCCGGGGCGTTAGCGGTGCCTTGTACCTACAATCCGCTATAGTAGGGGTGATAGATGGTGGAGGGTCTGCGTTTGTGTAGCAGCCCTTTATAAGTGGCGATGAAGTTTGGGTCTTACGCAATATGTGCCTTCGAACCGTGTCAGGACAGGAATGTAGCAGCACTAAGGAGGATTTCATATGTGCCGTGAGGGTGCCTGGCGGAGTTAACTGTAAAGGTAACGTGCATAAATATAAGATTCGAAGCTGTCTGCACGGTCATTATGTCAGTAGGAACTGACAGCGACTCAACAATCAGGCATTACTGAATAACAGTAATCATCAGGCAGAAAGAAAGGGAGCCACATGGTAAACATAAATGTGGCACAGGGGATGCGAATGAGAAGAAGGAAATTATGGATACTTGCAATGATGTCTGTAGCAGCATTATCATTTACTGCATGTGGAAGCAAGCAGGAAGAAACTCCGGCTTCTGAAGAAGTAGTAGATTTCGGTGAGCTGACAGGTAAGAATGATACAGCACAGACAGAGCAGGCACAGACAGAAGAGACAGCGACTGAGGTACAGACGGAAGAAGAGAACAGAGAAGGTATGTACCGCAGTGAAATTACAAATGAATGGATAGATGAATCTCTTAAAGATCAGAGACCTGTCGCAGTCATGGTAGATAATGAGAAGACAGCACTTCCTCATTATGGACTGACAGAGGCAGATGTCGTATATGAGATCATGAACAGTACTGCAAATGGCAGAATCACCCGTCTTATGGCAATTGTAAAGGACTGGGGCAAGATTACACAGTTTGGCAGTATCAGAAGTACAAGACCTACTAATATCATGCTGGCAGCAGAGTGGAATGCTGTATTATGTCATGATGGTGGTCCTTTCTACATCAATGACTGGCTGGCTAAGAAATATTCAGCGAACTTCAGCGGAACTTTCTCACGTGTAAACAATGGTAAATCCAGAGAATTCACAGAGTATATCTGTACAGGAGACCTGGACAAGAATTTCAGCAACTCCAAATACAGCACAGAATACAATGAATATTATCAGGGACCTCACTATGTATTCTCAAACAGCGAGATAACACCAAGTGATGGAGCAATTGATGCAACACAGATCAAGCTTCCATTCTCTCATAATGGTTCTACTCTGAAATACAATGCAGAGACCGGTACATATGATTACTATGAATATGGCAGTGCACATGTTGATCCTGCTCATGATAATGCAGTATTAACATTTAAGAATGTAATTCTTCAGAATTGTACATTCTCACAGCTGGATGACAATGGTTATCTGATCTACAATGCAATTGACTCAGGACGTGACGCATACTATATTACCAATGGTAAAGCAGTAGAAGTAACCTGGATTAAGGCTGGTGAGTCAGATCCTACTATTTATCTTGATAAGAAAACAGGTGAGCAGATTGAGATGAATACAGGTAAGACTTATGTATCTTTAGTTCCTTCTGATTCCTGGAGCGATATGACAATTCAATAATTGTGTAGATATACAGGGCGTACCTTGGGGTGCGCCCTTTGTTGTACATAAATATTCTGAAAAATATACAAAATATACATAATATTTACGAAATAGTACTTGCTAAACAAAAACATTCATGCTATAACTATAATATGTCAGAAAATAATACATATTATCCGAAATGACAGAACAATAAATTAAATAAAGACAGTGTATTTGAGATATCATTATAAGGGGGACGCGGCATGGATTTCATGGATGGAAAGGGTGCAGAGCAGGTAGTTAATGATTACATTGAAAGAGAAATATCCGAATACAAGAAAGTCACACAGCAGGAATTAGAAGCTAATGGAATTACACCAGAGGCGAAAGAGGCTTTTAGCAGAAAACCCTATTATGGCATGACAGGGAATTTTGTGAAAAAACCCAGAATCAACAAGTAGTCTATCTGCATAAATCAGGACAGGTGAGCTGTCTATAGGGGGATTATGCAGAATGACATAAATTCACCTTGTGTGAAAGGGGAAGGATTGCTGCAATCCGTGTAAAAAGGGGAGCAAATTGGGGAATTTGCTTCAGGAAACATCTTTTATATCGAAAGGTATAAGAGATGTTTTTTTATGTCTAAATGAAAAAATGGTTGACATTTTATCATTTAGGGGGTATTCTGTAGCAAGTAAATACTTTGAGAATCAAAATATTTGAAAGTCAAAGTATTTAGTTTTTAAAACTACATGTAATGATATGAATATGATAGGAAAGGAAGAAAATTACGATGTTTGAAAGAGTAAAGGAAATTATTGAGGAGCAGTTAAATTTAGATGGTGTGGAAATTACAGAGGCTTCCAGATTCAAGGAAGACTTACAGGCTGATTCTCTGGATCTGTTTGAGCTTGTAATGGCTTTTGAAGATGAGTATGGTGTAGAGATTCCATCAGAAGATCTGGAGAAGATCACAACAGTAGGTTCTGTAATTGAGTATATGAAAGCAAAAGGCGTAGAAGCATAAGAGGCAGATATGAGAACGAGACTGACACAGATTCTGGGAACAGAGACACCGATCATCCAGGGTGGAATGGCATGGGTCGCAGAGCATAATCTGGCAGCGGCAGTGTCCAATGCCGGAGGTCTGGGACTGATTGGAGCTGCTTCTGCACCGGCAGAGGTAGTACGGGAAGAAGTACGTAAGTGTAAGGAACTGACAGATAAGCCATTTGGTGTAAATATCATGCTGTTGAATCCAAATGCCGATGATGTGGCGCAAATCGTTATTGAGGAAGGTGTCAAGGTAGTTACTACAGGCGCCGGCAATCCTTCCAAGTATATGGCGGCATGGAAAGAAGCAGGAGTTAAGGTAATTCCTGTAGTGGCAAGCGTAGCCATGGCAAGGCTGATGGAACGTGCAGGAGCAGATGCAGTGGTTGCAGAGGGAATGGAAAGTGGTGGACATATTGGTTCCATCACCACTTTTGCACTGGTGCCGCAGGTAGTGGATGCAGTGCAGATTCCTGTCGTTGCAGCAGGCGGCATTGCAGACGGAAGGGGTATGGCAGCGGCTTTCATGCTGGGGGCGGAAGGAGTTCAGATGGGAACACGTTTCGTAGCAGCGAAGGAATCCATTGTGCATGCCAATTATAAGGAACAGCTGATTAAGGCAAAAGACATAGATTCTGCGGTAACAGGAATGTCTACAGGACATCCGGTCCGTTCCATCCGTAACAAAATGACAAAGGAATACCTGAGATTGGAGAAGGAAGGGGCAGACTTCATGGAACTGGAGAAGCTCACCCTTGGTTCTCTTAGAAAGGCAGTCATTGACGGAGATGTAGTAAACGGAACCGTTATGGCAGGTCAGATAGCAGGACTGATCAAGAAGGAAGAATCCTGCAAGGAAATTATCAGTGAGATAATGGAGCAGGCTGACAGGCTTATGTCAGGTCAGCAGTAAATAGGAGAAGCCTAGATATGAGTAAAATAGCATTTATTTTTCCCGGACAGGGTGCGCAGTATGTAGGAATGGGTAAAGATTTCTATGATGCCTACGAAGAAGCCAGGGAAGTGTATCGTAAAGCAAAAGAGGCAACAGGACTGGATATTGAGGCACTGTGCTTTACAGAGAATGACAAGCTGAACATAACAGAATATACACAGATTGCAATGCTGACTACGGAAGTGGCGCTGTTAAAGGTTCTGGAATCCAAAGGAGTCCATGCAGATGTATGTGCAGGATTAAGCCTTGGCGAGTATGGTGCGCTGGCAGCAGCAGGCGTGATGGAACTTGAAAGTCTGTTTCAGTTAATCAGATTAAGAGGCATTTATATGCAGGAAGCATATCCTGTAGGGGGTGCCATGACGGCAGTGCTGGGACTGGATGCAGGAGTTATTGAGAGTACTTTAAAGGGCATAGCTGGAATCGTATCAATCGCCAATTATAATTGCCCCGGACAGATTGTAATCACCGGAGAAGCCCAGGCAGTAGAAATGGCAGCCACAGCTTTGCAGGAAGCAGGAGCCAAAAGATGTATTCCCCTTAAAGTCAGTGGACCATTCCATTCTGCACTGCTTAATGATGCAGGTAAGAAGCTGGGTGAGGCGTTAAGCAAGGTAGAGATTCATAAGCCCCAGATTCCTTATGTATGTAATGTAGAGGCAGCTTATGTGACACAGGAAGATTCTATAAAAGAGCTGTTGGAGAAACAGGTCTCTCATAGTGTGCGCTGGCAGCAGAGTGTAGAAAAGATGATTGCTGATGGCACAGATACATTCATAGAGATTGGACCCGGTAAGACTTTGACAGGCTTTATGCGTAAGATTAATAAGGATGTTAAGGTCATGAATGTAGATAAACTGGCAGACATGGAGAAGGTATTGGAGGAATTAGGATGCTGACAGGTAAAATTGCGCTGGTTACAGGAGCAGGCAGAGGAATCGGCAGACAGATTGCTCTGACACTGGCACAGAACCATGCCCATGTTATTGTAAATTATAATGGCTCAAAACAGAATGCAGAACAGGTTGTAGCAGAGATTGCCCAGGCTGGAGGCAGTGCAGAAGCAATACAATGCAATGTAGCAGATGCAGATGCCGGCAATGCCATGGTAAAGGACATCATTGCAAAACATGGTAAGGTAGACATTTTGGTGAACAATGCCGGTATCACCAGGGACAATCTCATTATGAGAATGACAGATCAGGAATTTGAAGATGTCCTGAATACCAATTTGAAAGGTGCTTTTTATATGATTCGCAGCCTTTCACGTAATTTCCTAAAACAAAGAAGCGGTAAGATCATCAATATCGCCTCTGTAGTAGGGATTACAGGAAATGCCGGACAGGCAAATTATTCAGCCAGTAAAGCCGGTGTCATAGGCTTGACCAAAAGTGTTGCAAGAGAATTTGCAAGCAGAGGTATCTGTGTCAATGCAGTAGCACCGGGATATATTGAGACAGAGATGACACAGGCTTTGTCGGAGGATGCAGCAAAGAGCCTGCTGCAGATGATTCCTATGGGAAAAGCGGGAACTGCACAAAATGTTGCAGATCTTGTACTGTTTCTGGCAGGCAGCGGTTCGGACTATATTACCGGACAGGTCATTGGAGTAAATGGCGGTATGGCGATGCAATAGATATGGCTGAAAAAGAAAGGCATGGTAAGGAATATGAAGAGAGTAGTAGTAACAGGAATGGGCGCTATCACACCGATTGGTAATAGCATAGATGCTTTCTGGGAGAGCGTGAAGGCAGGTAAGATCGGTTTTGACAGAATCACATATTTTGATACGGCAAATTATAAATGTAAGCTTGCTGCACAGGTGAAGGATTTTGATGCAGCAGAGTATATGGATAAGAAAGCAGCCCGCAGAATGGAACAGTTCTGTCAGTTTGCAGTTGCAGCAGCAGGAGAAGCAATACAGGATGCAGGACTTGATATGGAGAAGGAAGATCCTTACAGAGTAGGCTGCGCTGTGGGAAGCGGCATTGGAAGCTTACAGGCTATGGAGAGAGAGCATAGCAGGTTATTGGAGAAAGGTCCATCCAGAGTAGCACCTATGCTGGTACCATTGATGATATCCAATATGGCAGCAGGTAATGTAAGTATTGCATACAATCTGAAAGGTAAGAGCATTAATGTAGTGACAGCCTGTGCAACAGGAACCAACTCCATCGGTGAAGCTTATCGTACCATTCAGTATGGAGATGCTGATGTCATGATAGCCGGAGGTACAGAAAGCTCGGTTACTCCGATTGGAATTGCAGGATTTTCTGCACTAACAGCACTTTCTTCCAGTGAAGATCCTGCTAGATGTTCTATTCCTTTTGACAAGGACAGAAGTGGATTCGTTATGGGTGAAGGTTCTGCCATTGTAGTTCTGGAGGAGTTGGAGCATGCAAAGCAAAGAGGCGCCAGAATCTATGCAGAAGTAGTAGGCTATGGATGCTCTTCTGATGCCTTTCATATCACTTCACCGGCAGAAGATGGCGCCGGTGCAGCCAGAGCCATGACCAATGCAGTCGCAGATGCCGGTATAAGCCCGGAGGATATCACGTATATCAATGCCCATGGAACCAGTACCCATCATAATGATCTCTTTGAGACAAGGGCCATCAAGCTGGCATTTGGTGAGCATGCTAAGAATATTAAGATTAATTCAACAAAGTCTATGGTCGGACATTTGCTTGGAGCAGCAGGTGCTATCGAATTCGTGACCTGTGTGAAAGAGCTTCAGGAGGGATATATCCACAGAACAGTAGGATTACAGGAATCAGAAGAAGAACTGGACCTGAATTACTGCAAAGAGAGCTATCAGGAAGACTTCGAGTATGCGTTAAGCAACTCTCTGGGCTTTGGCGGACATAATGCAAGTATTCTGGTAAAGAAATACGCAGAAGGGTAAGGTGACACAGATGTCAGTTTATACAGCAAAGGAAATTATGGAGATCATTCCACACAGACATCCTTTCATGCTGATTGATACAATAGAAGAGCTGGAACCGGGGGAGCGTGCATTGGGCAGGAAATGCGTCAGCTTTAATGAACCGTATTTTGCCGGACATTTTCCGGGGAATCCTGTAATGCCCGGAGTGCTTATTGTTGAGGCACTTGCCCAGGTGGGAGCGGTTGCAATTCTGGGACAGCCTGAATGGAAAGGCAAAACAGCATATTTCGTAGGCATTGATAAATGCCGTTTCAAGCAGAAGGTACATCCGGGTGATGTACTGATGCTGGAGACTAAGATCATAAAAGTAAAAGGGCCAATCGGTGTAGGCGAAGCAGTAGCAACAGTAGACGGAAAAGTAGCTGCCAAGGCTGAATTGACCTTTGCCATAGGAGATTAGGAGGTTTGTCATGGAAGGTAAGCTGATCACAAAGACAGGCAGAATATTTCCGGTGAATCTGTATAACAAGCTGGAAGCTAAGCTGAAGGAAGACAAGAAAGAGGAACCGGTTCAGGCAGAACCTGTCAAAGAACCGGATATGAATCTGATCAAATGCCCTAAGTGTGGCAAGATGGTAGAGCGTGACAGAGTTGTAAAGAAGAAGTATATATGCTACGAATGTGGCGGATATTTCAGGGTAAAAACCAACAACAGAATCCGCATGGTAGCTGATCCTAAGACTTTTGAACCCTGGTTTGAAGATATGGAAGTAAGTAATCCACTGGATTACGAAGGATATGAGGATAAGCTTGCCGCAGCCAGAGAGAAGACCGGATTAAAAGAAGCAGTTACGGTAGGCAGATGTAAAGTATTCGGAGAGGATATCGTGCTGGGTATATGTGATTCCCGTTTTATGATGGCGAGTATGGGACATGTAGTTGGAGAGAAGATTACATGTGCCATTGAGAGAGCGACAGCATTGAACCTGCCGGTATTTATCTTCTGCTGTTCAGGTGGAGCCAGAATGCAGGAAGGAATCGTATCCCTGATGCAGATGGAGAAGACGTCTGCGGCTATCAGAAAGCATGGTGATGCCGGACTGCTGTATTGTTCTATTCTGACTGATCCGACAACCGGTGGCGTAACAGCCAGCTTTGCGATGCTTGGAGATGTAATTATGGCAGAACCTGGGGCACTGGTAGGATTTGCAGGTCCGAGAGTCATCAAGCAGACCATCGGACAGGAGCTTCCTGAGGGCTTCCAGACATCAGAATTCCTTGTAGAGCACGGTATTATAGATGGTATCGTCAAGAGGGAGAATCTGAAAAAGACTATTTATTTCCTGGTCAAGACACACCAGTGTAATGGAAAGAAGACTTATGCCGATTATAGACCAAATGAAGAATTTCATTTTGAATTAAGTGAGACATTAAAGGAACAAAGCTGGTTCTCCACACCAAGATCTGCCTGGGAGAAGGTCAAAGCTGTAAGACAGGTGGAACGTCCTTCCGCGAGCGATTATATTTCCCATATTTTTGACTTTTTCGTGGAATCCCATGGAGACAGGGCATTCAGGGATGATAAGGCAATGATTGGTGGCCTGGCTTTTCTGGATGGACAGCCGGTGACAATTATTGCAGATGAAAAAGGCAAGGACTTCAAGGAATGTCAGGAGCGTAATTTCGGTATGCCTATGCCGGAAGGATACCGTAAGGCGTTACGTCTTATGAAGCAGGCAGAGAAATTCAACAGACCTGTTATCAGCTTTGTTAATACATCAGGTGCTTTCTGTGGAATCGAAGCAGAAGAGAGAGGACAGGGGGAAGCGATTGCAAGAAACCTCATGGAGATGTCTTCCCTTAAAGTACCGGTATTGTGTTTGATGATAGGAGAAGGCGGAAGCGGCGGCGCTCTGGCAACTGCGGTAGGCAATGAAGTCTGGATGATGGAGAATGCAACGTATTCCATTCTTTCACCGGAGGGCTTTGCCTCTATTCTGTGGAAGGATGCGAACCGTGCCAAGGAAGCCAGTGAGGTCATGAACATTACCGCCCAGGATCTCAAGCGCCTGGGAGTAATTGAAGAGATTATTCCTGAATTCGGCGGAGCAGACCATAAAACGACAGAAGCGATTGCGGGTTATATGAAGGAACATATCAAGGATTTCCTTAGAAAATATGATGGCATGAGCGGAGAACAGATTGCAGAAGAAAGGTATCAGAGATTTCGTAAGTTCTAGAAATAGCAGACATGGTGTTTGAAATGAATAGCAGAAAATTACAGATCGGCGGGCTGTGTGCCCGGATTCCTGTTGTACAGGGAGGAATGGGCGTAGGAGTCAGTTTGTCCGGACTTGCCGGTGCTGTTGCGGCAGCAGGAGGCATTGGAATTATCTCTACAGCGCAGATTGGCTTTCGGGACAGGGATTTTATGAAGCATCCGATAGAATGCAATCTCAAAGCAATCAAAACGGAAGTGGAGAAAGCAAGAAAGCTGGCAAAAGGCGGTATCATCGGAGTGAATATCATGGTAGTGACAAGACGCTATGAGGATTATGTGAAAGCCGCAGTAGCCGCAGGAGCAGACTGCATCGTATCAGGTGCAGGACTGCCTATGAATCTTCCTGAGATCGTCCATAAGGCTGAAGAGGTGCTGGCAGCATCAGGAATCAGGAGGGCAACGAAGCTGGTTCCTATTGTATCTACCAGAAAAGCACTGGATGTCATCATAAAATACTGGAAAAAGAAGTATGACACAACACCGGATATGGTAGTCGTAGAAGGACCACAGGCAGGGGGACATCTGGGGTTTACACCAGAGGAGCTTGACAGCTATACGCCGGCGTCATATGATGAAGAAATAAAATCCATATTATCAAAAACGAAGGAAATGCAGATTCCCTGTGTAGTAGGCGGTGGTGTATACACCAGACAGGACTGGGAGCATTATGCGGATCTGGGTGCTGATGGGGTACAGATGGCTACCCGTTTTGTAACAACGGAAGAATGTGATGCCAGTATGGCATATAAGCAGGCGTATATTCAGGCAAAGAAGGAAGACATTGTAATAGTCAAAAGTCCTGTAGGAATGCCAGGAAGGGCAATCCACAATGTATTTCTGGATAAGGTAAGGCAGGGAGAGCGCTTTATGCGGGGATGCAGACAGTGCATTACAACCTGCAATCCTGCAACAGTTCCTTATTGTATCACGGAAGCCCTTATCAATGCAGTAGAAGGCAGATTAGACGAAGGCCTGATCTTTTGCGGAAGTAATGCATACCGCAGCCATCAGATAGAACGAGTAGCTGATATTATGGAGGAATTTGCATGAGAACAGTGAGAATAATCGGTACGGGAAGTGCCTTGCCTGACAGGAAAGTAACCAATGATGATCTGGCACAGATGGTAGAGACATCGGATGAGTGGATCCGTGAGAGAACAGGCATTGGTGAAAGGAGGATTTCTGAAGGAGACGGTGTAGCACAGCTTGCGTCCCGTGCCTGTGAACGTGCATTGGAGATGGCGGGCAGGAAACCGCAGGAGGTTGACCTGATCATTGTGGCAACCTGTTCAGCAGAATATCTGCTCCCTAACTGTGCCTGTCAGGTGCAGAGTGAACTGGGAGCATCAGCTGCAGTGGCTTTTGACCTGAATGCGGCATGTTCCGGCTTCCTGTTTGCACTTCATACAGCATATGCCTATATTCATAGTGGAATTTATAAGAATGCATTGATAGCGGGGGCGGAAGTCCTGTCCAAAATGGTGGACTGGACGGATCGTTCTACCTGTGTATTGTTTGGAGATGGCGCAGGGGCAGCATATGTTGAAGCCTGTGAAGAAGAGAATAAAGGTCTGATCAGTTTTACGCAGGGAGCTGATGGAACCAAAGGTATGGTGCTCAGTTGTCATGACAGACAGGTAGTGAACCCCTATGTGACCCCGGATTCTCCTTTGGATGCTTATATCCGTATGGATGGCCAGGAGGTCTACAGATTTGCAACCAGACAGGTTCCTGCATGTATACAGACTGCTCTGAATCAGATACAATGGACAGCGGATGATATAGATATGTATATATTACATCAAGCTAATATTAGAATCATAGAAGCAGTTGCTAAGCGTCTGAAAGTGGATATAGACAAGTTTGCAGTTAATGTAGACAGAGTAGGAAATATGTCCTCTGCAACAGTACCGGTTTTACTGGATGAACTGAATAGAAGCGGACGGCTTACACCGGGCATGAGAATTGCCATGTCAGGTTTTGGAGCAGGTCTTACGTATGGAGCGTGTGTCCTAATCTGGGGTTAAAGAATGGAGATTACATTCATGGAGAAGAATAATACGAGCAGGACTTTAAATGAATTACTGGTGAATCTGTTCAACAATGTGATGGACAGAGAAGCCAAGGCAGTCATAACAGAGGAATTTAAGGATATCACCAATAATGATATGCATATTATCGAGGCAATCGGTATAGAAGAACCACAGAAAATGTCAGCAATTGCCAAGAGGCTGTCTGTCACGGTGGGAACCCTTACCACCAATATGAGCAGTCTGGAAGAAAAGGGCTATATCAAGAGAGAGAGAAGTCTGATAGATAAAAGGGTTGTACTGGTCAGCCTGACCGAGAAGGGAAGGAAAGCCTTCTTTCATCACAGGGACTTTCATAAGCATATGATACAGGCAGTCGTAAAAGACCTGGATGAAGACGAGACGAAAGTTCTGATTAAATGCCTGCGTAATATTTCTTCTTTTTTGGACAGTTAAGAAAAAGGAAGCGGCTTTGGATAATTCTGAAACCGTTTCCTTTTCTTTATAATAAGTGTTTAAGTATACGTTTGTTGTGGTACATTTTGCCGTCTGCTTCTTTGATTACATCTTCGAGGACTTGTCCTTTGCTGAGGACAAAACCATGTGCAACTTCAAAGCTGAAATCTGACATGTTGGTCTGGTTGATTTCTTCGCAGTAACTGTGCAGCAGCTGGATACCAAGCCGGTAATCTGCTTCGGGATCATTACCCGTCAGAACCACAAGAAATTCATCGCCGCCCATGCGGTAGCATCTGCCAAAACGCTGGAAGCTGTTTTTTAATCCCTCAGCTGTAAGCTTGATCAGTTCATCGCCTTTCTCGTGACCGAAGGTATCATTCATGTACTTGAGATTGTTGACATCGAACTGGATAACTCCAATAGGAAGCTGCTGCTCTATCATTGCGTTATAGAACAGCTTCTTGTGTTCAGCAAATGCTGTACGATTATATAAGCCTGTCAGATAATCTGTCAGAGCCATTGCATGAATCATATCTGATTTCAAGCCTTTGGCGAACAGATCGGCAACCTGGTTGAGCTGATACAGAATCAGGCAGAACAGGAAGCAGAGAAGCGCAATACGGATGTATAAAGTATAATCGCCGTGTGTTCCAAAGTAATATTTACTCAAAGCCATTAATACAGATATTGTAAGGACTATAATTGCCGGATAGGACAGAGTTCTATGACCTTTGATATTATCTGCATGGGTATAGCTTAAAAGCAGACATGCAATGAGTGGCAGCATGATAACAATTAAAATATGGGTGGATTTCATGGTGTAATGAAATTCCACGATACCCAGCATATGGAGGGGGACTGTGACCAGCAGATTAATACTTGCCACCAGGCTGAATATTCTGGAGAAGGTCTTCATCCTGCCTTTCTTGAACCGGTAACTTCCCAGTAATCCGAAAGGAATAGGAACAACAATCAGTGACAGATAGCCCAACAGATGGAATACTTCAGAATATCCGAAGAATAACTGCCATACAAGGGATTCTGCACTTGCCCACTGGGCGGAAAAGAAAGCAGCCTCTCCTAAGTACAGTAAATCCTTTTCTATATGGAATTTTTTGTGTACATAAGCGTATAAACAAATCAGCACCAGGGCAATGAACTGTAAAAATACGGATAAAATAAATCCGGCAAAACGTTCACTGGTAATGATGCGGTATACATCCCTGGTAGAACCGGCATATATATTATCAATCAGTCCGTTTACATTGGTATAGCATGGAGTGCCCTCAAGCCTGATCGTAATCGAAGGATTGGAGGAATCCAGAGCTACCATATGCCAGCGGCTGCCAGGAGAAGTACCAAATATTACGGATTGTTCCCTGTCATCCTCAGATACAAGGATATCATTTACGTAGATATCGACAAACATATTACGGCTTCGGAATAAAAGAGCCATATCATTACTTGTAGAATCCAATGTACAGATAACACTTTGTGTCTGCGGATCAGAGATGCTGTCTGTATGAAAAGAGTTTAATGAGAATGAATCTCCATTTTCATCTACCCAGTTATCCAACAGGTCTGTCACATGATACGTATGAGGAGAAGCAATATTGATTGCTATGCTGAGACAGGAAAAAATAAAAACAGAAAAAATCCCAATCCCAGCCAAAGTATGAATTACTTTGTCCAGCAATGAGTGTACATTCATGAAAAACACCTTTCGCATATTTTGTAAAAAAGTTAGTAGAAACCTTCTACCATATATGATAAAATATTTTTGTAAATATTCCAACGCAAAACATTTGTTCTGTAAAACATAAAATACATAATTTGGGGATGTTATGCATGATTTTAATGGGACAAAAGTACTATTTGTATTAGGTTTTCTATATGTATAAGGGGGAATTGGATATGGGAGTCACGAAGATGACAAAAATTGCCAAGAAGTACATGAATTATTGTGCAAAGTGCGGAAATTTAAGTTTTCAGGGACAACATTGTGAAGCCTGCGGCAGTACGGAAATGACACAGACACCAAAGAAGTACGGATTGACGAATCTTGCTTGTATCAGTATGTCAGTTATGGATTTTGAGGCAATGAAGCAGGAATTTGAAATGGAATTTCAGGGAGCATTTGGAGGATGATTACAATCCTCCTTTTTTAGAAGACTGTGGGAGTATATTAAGGTGGGAGTACGGACATGAAGAATCACAGAAAAACAAAGAGACTGCACTATGGTCTTGCAGGAGTTCTTCTGGCAATGCTGGTGGCTCTGGGAATGGTAAGAAATGAACATTCTGATACAGCACAAGCCTCTGGCGGGCAGCAGCTGACTGTTCATTATATTGATGTGGGGCAGGGAGATGCAACACTCATTACATTGGGTGAACATGCCATGCTTATTGATGCCGGACCGCAGGATAGTGGTACGAAGCTACAGCTATATTTGCAGAAGCAGGACATAAACAGCTTGGATTATGTGATTCTGACACACCCGGATGCAGACCATATTGGAGGTGCAGATGTTATACTGACAAAATTCCGCTGTGGACAGGTGATGATGAATGGACAGACCAAAGATACAGCCTGTTATCGTGATGTAGAAGCCGCACTTACTTATAAGGGATATCAGGCAACCACGCCTGCAGCAGGAAGCTCCTATTTGCTGGGAGATGCTAAATTCACGGTACTTGGTCCAGTGCAGATGACGGAAGATGCCAATAACGCATCCATAGCAGTACTGCTTACCTATGGAGATACACGTTTTCTGTTTACAGGGGATGCGCAGGAGGATGAAGAGCGGGATATCTTACAGAGTGGTCAGGATGTTTCTGCCAATGTCTATCAGGCAGGGCATCATGGAAGCAGAACCTCTTCTTCAGAAGCCTTTATGCAGGCAGTTTGTCCACAATATGCGGTAATCAGCTGCAGTGAGGATAACAGCTATGGGCATCCACATGCAGAGGTGCTGAACCGGTTCAGAAGTATGGGAATCAAGGTATTTCGTACAGATGAACAGGGTAGTCTGATTGCCAGTTCAGATGGGAGTACCATTACATGGAATGCATCGCCAAGTGAGACCTGGAAGGCAGGAGAACCAACCGGTTCATCCAAGCCACAGGCTGCGGGGCAGTATCAGTATGAAAAAAAGGCACAGGCAGACGCTCTGGAGGCAACGGCAGAAGCACAGGAGTATATACTGAATACGAGTACGCATAAATTTCACCGTGCAGACTGTTCCAGCGTAAGTGATATGGCAGAGAAGAACAAACAGGCCAGCACAGAGTCCAGGGATGCTATCATTGCCAGTGGCTATGAACCCTGTAAACGCTGTAACCCATAAAATGAATAGTTGCAATAAAGTAAAGAAAGGAAGATGAAATATGAGCCAGGAATTTAATGAAATGGAACATCTGGAGAGGCAGATCATCAAAAGATACAATGAATTATTAAAGACCTTATTGGAAGAGGGCGATATGGATACGCTGGAAAGAGTCATAACAGATGATGCTTACCGGGAAGAGTTAATGAGCATGCATACAGGTAAACTCATAAAGGAACATGAATTATAATATAATTTGCAATAGAGAGAAAAAAGATGGGAAGGCTGTTATACCTTCCCATTATTTGTTCAATGTGAAATTGTTTTAAGGGCGAGCTTACGGCGATGATGCCTTGCCAAGCTTGCAAAGTGATTATAGAACCAGAAAGATTCTACCAGTATGTGATTAAAAATACCAATCTTCTGCTTTACAGTACCCTTGTATTTATAGCCGCCTGTGGTAAGAGGAAGCTTTGATTTTACGCAGGCAATCAGATCAGATTCGTGGGCAATTGTCTGTGGAAGCTCTGTATAGGCAGTACCTACGCAGTCTGCGTGATGGGAATCGCTGCCGCCAAAGGTAGGCAGATCATAGCTTTTAGCCAGTTCCATTGCCCTGGCATTGGATTCATCTGATTCGCAGGAGTTAAAGCCCTCTACGAAGTCGAATTTCTTCATAATCTCAGGATGTCTTTTGTATGCCTTGGTCTGTGTAAAGCTCAAATGACGTTCACCACAGGGATGGGCGGGACCAAGAATGCCCCCATGTCTGTGAACAATATCCTGTAAAATTCTGACAGGAAGACCACGGCATTCCAGTAATTTCAGTTTCACCTGTTCCGGCATAATGACCAGAATGTGACCTGCATCTATGGTATCGTATTCTATGCCTTTTAAAACAACGAAATTGTGCAGCTTTTCTTTTAATTTGTCTCTATATGCACGATATCCTTTATAAGAATTATGATCGGTAACTAACATACCGTCATAGCCTTTCTCCTGAAGTAGGCGGATATACTCAGCAATTGGCAGTTTACCGTCGAGAGAACCTTCCTGTGTGTGACAATGTAAATCAAATTTCATAATACATGTGCCTTTCTTAAAACAATCTGCATAGATATGAAATATACAGTCTCCTTGATAACCATTATTATTTTACAGTAACTATTCAGAACCCCATGCGCAAAACCGCATCTTCGATGCTTATCTTTTGCTTATGTGGTTACTTCGCCATATAAATTGTGTCAAATATGCTTATAAATAAGCATATTCTGACTCAATTTGCATGGCTCTGAATAGTTACATTTTACAATAAAAAAATTTAAGTATCAATTATCAGTTTATGGAAAATAATTAAAAATAAATAATAAAATTTATCAAATCTTAATAAAGGCTAAATTGACTTTCTGAATAACTGGGAATATAATGTGCATTTGGAAGAGAGGAGAGAACAGGTATGTCAAAGATGATGAACCGGATCAGACAGATGTGCCACCAGTATAAGGCTCTGGCAGTCATGGGACTTTATGCAGTGGTTTATCTGGTTGCTTTTTACTATCTGGAGAATAGAAAAGTTGCCTATCATATTATTCATTTTGGAATTGATGCTTATATACCGTTTTGTGAGTATTTTATCATACCGTATCTGATGTGGTTCGGATATGTGGCAATTACAGTCTGCTGGCTGTGTATCAAGGATAAAGAAGAGGGAGGAAAGCTTGTAGCTTTTCTGATTGCCGGAATGACACTCTTCATTGTGATATCGGCAGTATTTCCGAATGGACTGAATCTGCGACCTAAGACATTCAGCAGAGATAATATTTTTATTGATATGGTGCGCAGGCTTTACGCAGCAGATACTTCTACCAATGTTGTACCAAGCATACATGTGTATAACTCAATCGGAATCATGATTGCAGTGTGGAGAACGAAGCTTCTTAAGAAGCACAGAGTGATCAAGGCTGCCATGGAGCTTCTGGGTATCAGCATCATCTGCTCCACAGTATTTATTAAGCAGCATTCCATGCTGGATGTGATGACAGCAACGATTCTGTCATGTCTGATGTATGCAATCTGCTATCGTACTGAGACCGAAGAGGGCGAGAGCCTTTCAGAAGCAGGTGCAAAGATCAAGTTTTAGATTTAATAGATGATAAATAAAAAAATCGGCAGAATGGGGATTCTGCCGATTTTGTATTTTTGGTATAAATTTTAGCGGGAAGCTAGATCTATGGTAGATACAGCCGGTATGATAAAATGCTGTATACTATCATAATCTTCTTCCGGCATGATGTATACTTTTCTATTGCTCTTTAATGTAAGAGTCACTGCTTCTTTTTCGCCGTTTACAGTATTGCATACGCTGTCAAAATTCTCGCTTAAATCTGTAAAATTAATATTTCTCATAGGGGGACCTCCTTTAAATTGCATCACCTGCTTCATGCGTGTATGGGGAATGCACACATGAATTGCATTTACATGGGGAATGTATTGTGACTTTATCAATCATACATAATTTTGTTTAGAAAATCAAGTCGCAAATGTAGTATTATGTTAATAATTTGCAAAATTGTGAATGCTGACAAATAAAATACAAGAAATATTGTGCAAAATTTGGTAAAAATAAAACAATATGGAAAAATGTCTAAGAATAAATCAGAGAATTACAAATAAATGCGTTAATGCACTAAATAAACGTTTGTTTAGATGAAAAAGACATTAAAAAAACTCCTGCAATGCAGGAGTTTAGCGTTATACTTATGGCGTTGAGGTCGCATTTCCTTTTATCATAATCCTTCTATGATGTCATTCCTGATGTCCAACCTGTGATGTCTACCTGATGTCAATTCCTAAGATGCCTGAACCAAGATGTCGCTTCTAAAGATGTCAATCCATGTTGTCTGTTCCAAGATGTCATTACCATGCAAGCAAAAAGCCGTATAACTAGTAATTATTCAAGTAATAATATAAAGTAGTAATTTCATTGTGTCGGTCGGCTTCCCTAAAAGGGATACAGGAAATGCTTACCGTTAATTTCCATAATCCGATATAACAAGGTTAGTATATCATAACTTTACATAATATGATATGTTAATAATGCCAAAATTATTTTGGTAAATTTACATAAAATCAGTATTATTATTCATTTGTAACTATTCAGAGCCATGCAAATTAGGCAGAATATGCTTGTTTACAAGCATATTCTGCTTAATTTGCATGGCGAAGTAACCACAATAAGCAGATAACAAGTAAACTTGTTATCCAGAAAAGCTGTAAAACAGCGATTTTGCGCATGGGGTTCTGAATAGTTACATTAATTTAATGGAAGGAAATCTTCAAAAATATACAGATCATAATAGGGTGAAACCTTGGACATCTGCTCTTTGGAACGTACCGTCCATGCGACTTTCAGACAATGATACAGGCTGCCGCATAATCTTCTGGATATTTCATTATAATGCATACAGTTATATGCAACAAAATCCGGTGCACCATAGAAATTACCAATCAGATGGGAAAACAGAAATCTGGGCAGAGTCAATTTCTCATGGGTAAAATCTTCTGAGAGCTGTCCACGGATGATATCAGGTCTGTGTGTACGATACCAGCGTACTGCTAAAGGATGAAAGGATTCTATGCAATAAGGACCGTTATAGTCTGCAAGGATAGCATTGCAGATACTGCACAGCTGATTGGTATTGCCATTCTCTACTTTGTATTCAATGATAAGAGGGACACGTCCATTTACCATGTTGAGAATATCTGTAAAGGCAGGAATCTTCTCGTTGGTTCCAAGCAGTGAGAATTGTTGTAATTCTTCATATGTATAGTCTCTGAGATTACCGGCTGCACCGCAGACGCGTTCAAGACTGTCATCATGGAAGACAACAGGAATGGAATCTTTGGTCAGGTGTACATCAAATTCTACACCATATCCCTGTTCTACGGCTTTTTGAATAGCGGTATAGGAGTTCTCAGGAATATTGCCTTTTGTCTGTTCAGGACGTGCGGGGTTCATATTGTGCAGGCCACGGTGCGCATAGTAATATCCTTTCAGAATCGAATAATCTGGTCTGTGAAACAGTCTTGGCTTAATGGAATACAGGTAAAGAATCAATATAATAATAAGTAGGATACATATTGTTTTCATTTGTAAAAGCCTCCAATCTAAGCAGAATTATAGCACTAATCATGGAAAATGGAAGCGATTATTGTACTTTGATTTTATTTAGTATACAATAGAAATGTAGAGTTTTAGAGAGAGGTAGGAAACAGATGGTAAAGAAAATCGTATGTGTATTATTGACAGCGATCATGGTTTTACAGACAGCAGGATGTGCAGATATCCGAACTACAGTGTTGGATAAAATATCAGAAGAAACGCAGAAAGATACATCAAAAGAAAACACATCACAAGAGACTACAGATAAGGCAGATATCAGATATCAGGATGATTATTATGAATATGTGAACAGCAATCTGTTGGATAAAATACAGTTATCCGACACAGATGCGCAGTGGACGTGGTTCGGTGAGCTGAGTGCAGTTGCAAATGAGGAAATGGAAGATATTATCAGAGAAGTTGTTTCTTCTAATGAAGCTTATCCCAAGGGAAGCTCGGAGCAGAAGATCAGGGATATGTATGAATGTGTAAGCAATATGGAGAACCGCAATGAAGTGGGGCTAGGACCATTGCAGCCGCATCTGGAGCTGATCCGCAATGCCGCTACTATTGATGAATATGTAGATGCCCTGGCAAAGCTTAGCGGCGAATTTGGATTCAGCAGTATCGTAGGCGGCTATTACATAGACCAGGACAAAGCGGATTCCTCTAAATATGCAGTATATCTTCTGTATGCAGATACACTGATAGGTAAGGAATACCTGGAAAGTGACAGCTCACAGGACTATGTGAATATGTATTTTGACTATGTCAGTGATATGTTTGAGGAATTTGGCATGTCCGGACAGGAGGCGGAACAGACCAGCGAAGATATAGAAGCGCTGCTTCGGGATATCTGTGCGTCTACCCTGCCCTCAGAGCAGTATTATGATCCTGCTGTTACCTATAATGTATACACAAAGGAAGAGTTACAGCAGTTGTATACGAACATTGATGTAAATAAGATGTTGGAGACACTGCGTATTGATTCTGTGGATACCTATATTGTAGAAGATGTGGAACAGGCGCAGAAGATCAATTCCCTGCTGACAGAGGAGAATCTGGAGGTGCTCAAGAATTTCTCAACTTTTGTCATGCTCAATGATGCAGCGGAGTATTCCACACAGAACTATACGAATCTGAAAGAACAGATAGATAATCAGCTTCATGGGGTAACTGCTTCAAGAGGAGATGAATACATCTGGATGAGCCTGACCCAGGATATGCTTCCATGGGATTTTGGCAAGATCTATGTAGAGGAGCATTTCTCAGAACAGAGCAAACAGGATGTAGAGGCGATTATTGACAGAATCATTGCAGAATATGAGCAGATCATCAATCGTCAGGAATGGATGAGCGATGCTACGAAGCAGAAAGCAATCCGTAAGCTGGAGACGATGTCTGTAAAGATTGGTTATCCGGATGAATGGCCTGAGAGTATGGATATGATGCAGGTGACACCCATTTCAGAGGGCGGAAGCCTTTTGTCCAATATGCTGGTCAACATGCAGGTATCGATAGAGGATAGTCTGCAGAAGCTGGGGGACGAGGTAGACCGCAGTCTGTGGGGAATGACACCGCAGACGATCAATGCCTATTATGATCCCGCCAACAATGAGATTGTATTCCCAGCAGCAATTCTGCAATCACCATTTTATAATCCGGATGCAGAGGATGCAGTGAATATTGGTGCCATTGGTTTCGTAATCGCCCATGAGATCAGTCATGCCTTTGATGCAAATGGCTCCAAATATGACGAATACGGCAACTACAATGAATGGTGGACACAGGAAGAAACGCAGAAGTATAATGAACTGTCACAGTCTATCATTGATTATTACAGCAAATATGAAATTATGGGTGTGCCTGTAAATGGTTCTCTGACATTATCTGAGAATATAGCAGATCTGGGGGCAATGACCTGTGTAACTTCTATTATAGGAGACAATAATAAAGCGCTGGATGCTGCCTTTGGACAGTTCGCCTATATCTGGGCAAGCGTAGAAACAGCAGGATATCAGATGTATCTGCTCAATAATGATACACATTCACCGAATAAACTCAGAGTAAATGCAGTACTTGGCTCTTGTGATGCCTTTTACCAGGTATACGATATTGCCCGGACAGATGGCATGTATATAGCACCTGAGGACAGAGTGGGCATCTGGAAATAAGCAAAAGGAGTAAATAAAAATAGAAAGGCAAGGGGATTGAAAATGAGTCATAAGGGGAAGAAAATTGCAGCAGGGGTTATGGCAGCCGTATTGCTGGGAACACAGCCGATAGCCGGGGCGATGCCTGCTGTTATGGCAGCACAGGAGTATACGGTAAAAGCTTCCAATGCAGTGTTGTATAGTAACAGTAAGACAGTGGTATATGCCAGCCCGGATTTAGGCTCCGCAATTATCACATCCATTAAGGCAGGGATACCGGTGGCTGTGACAGGAGTAACTTCCAATGGATGGTTCCAGATATCCCTGGATGGGACTTATTATGTACCGGGATACGGACTTGAGGAGAAAAAAACAGTAACAGATGGAAATGGCAGCACAGTACAGATCACTTACAGTGATGAGGATATCAGCAAAATGACCAAGGGTACGTTTGGCTTTTACCAGAATGCGCAGTTACGTGCCTTTACCAGAGAAGAGGTTCAGGATATGGACGCCAACACATATCTTAAATATATGGACTCTTTCCTGATCGGAAATGCCATGGTAGATTACTGTATCCTGCAGGACAGTGGAGTGACACTCAAGACAGAATATGATAAGAAAGCAGCTAATGATACTACAGTGGCGGCTATGACCATGAAGGATTATCTGGCTAATTACAGAAATCAGTATCTCAATGACAGCCTGTGGGGACCGATAAGGAATGAAGAAGGCTTAAAGGTCACACTGAATCGTGCAATCCGTTATGATATAGGAAGCTTCAACACCATGTACAAGAATACTGTGATTGGCGATGATGAGAAAAAAATGGAAAAGGTATTGAGCAATCTGGTTCAGACAATGGAAGATGAGCAGGGTGTTACTTTTACCTATAAGAAAAACTATGGCACTTATGAGAATTCACAGGGACGCAGTACTTCTGGATGGCTGGTTGAGTTTACAAAGAAATAGAAGATAAGGAGTCGTGGATGAACAGCAGGACAAAAGGCAGAAGACTGGATGGGTATTATCCGGAATATGTGTTGTTTGATATAGAAACGACAGGGTTAAGTCCGGCAACGGATGAGATTATTGAACTCTCTGCGGTAAAGGTGAGCAGAGGGGATATTATAGACACTTTTGATACACTGATCAGACCGAACAGGAAGATACCGCGGTCAGCGACTGCAATAAACGGGATTACCAACGATATGGTAAAGGATGCTCCTACGTTAGAACAGAAGCTGCCGGCTTTTCTGGATTTTATCAGGGGATATAAGCTGGTAGGACACAATATCCATACCTTTGATACGAATTTTATATACGATGCTGCCCTTACATTGTGTGGGGTGCAGCTGCGCAATGACTATGTTGATACACTCTATATGGCACGTAAATGCCTGCCACAGCTGTCACATCACCGTCTGGGGGATGTCTGTGAATACTTTGGCATTGGGACAGAAGGGGCACATAGAGCGTTGAATGACTGCATTATGAACCAGAAATGCTATGAGAAGCTTGGAGAACTCTTAAATACAGATCATGAGGTGGTAAAGGACCATGTGGCATACAGCGATAAAGAGGGAAATTTCTATTGCAGGGCTGCCCATGGAATCCTGAATTATAAAGAAGACCAACAGGTATGTGGAAGGGGCTGCCCTTGTTTCGTAGGAACGGATGAGAAGGGTTATCCCGTATGCCGTTATCAGAGTCTGGAATCACTGGAGAAGCCAACCAGAAGTCCCATGGTGATGTATAAGAGGATGCAGCAGGCAATAACGGACGGATATGTACCTCTTTTCCCAAGGACACAGAGAATGACCGAGTTCTATCCGGCATATGCCTATGCAGCCGAGGCACATCAGGGGCAGATGCGTAAGGGCACACAGATACCTTATATTACGCACCTGCTCACTACGATGAATTACTGTCTGCAGCTGACCGACGATAAGGATGTTCTGATGGCAGCAATTCTTCATGATACCATAGAAGATACAGATACCACGTATGAGGATATCCTGCATCATTTCGGATCACGTATTGCAGATTATGTGAGGGAAGAGACAGAGAATAAGCGAGAGAATCTTCCTGCCGAGAGTACCTGGGAGATTCGTAAGAGTGAGACTATAGAACATCTCAGGACAGCGTCCATAGAGGTGAAAATGCTGGTGCTGTCAGATAAAACTGCCAATGCAGAATCCATGCTGCGGGAGTGGCGCAGAATCGGTGACAGGATATGGGACAAATTCAATCAGTCAGATAAAGAGAAGCAGGCATGGTACTATCGTTCCTGTAGAGATGCCTTGCAGGAGCTTCATGACACAAGTGTCATGAAATGCTTTGAAAAATATATAGGGGAGTTATTTGGATGAATACGATGAAGAAAAAAATATGGAAAATGTCAGGGGCAGTTCTGATGGCACTGACCCTGACAATAGGATGTATAGGAGTAAATACGGCAACGGTTCAGGCAGCAGAGTATGGCGTGGCACCTGCCACAGCCGTATTGTATACAGGAAGTGGTGCAGAGGTATTTGCACAGCCTGATCCGGCGACTCTGGTAACAGTATTACCGGGGGATGTGCCCTTACAGGTAACAGGGATGACAAGTAATGGATATTTCCAGGTTGTTGTGAATGATGGCATTTTCTATGTCTATGGTAAGGCACTGTCAGCTGCTGTGGGAACGAATGCATATAAGCTGACCAGCATAGATGCCAAGGCTACTTTGGTAGGAGATGCAGCGACAGGACAGCTGATCTATGCACAGAATGCATATGACAGACTGGCTCCGGCAAGTACGACGAAGATCATGACGGTACTGCTGGTCATGGATGCCATTGCGCAGGGGAAAATCGCACTGGATACACCGGTCATGGTATCATCCACTGCACTGGCGGGGATTCCTTCTGATGCCAGTCATGTATCCCCAAGATTAAAGGCAGGAGAGGTCATGAATGTATTGGAGCTGCTGGAATGTGTGATGCTTTCCTCGGACTGCCATGCATGTAATGTGCTGGCAGAGCTTGTGGCGGGAAGTGTAGATAATTTCATTGCCATGATGAATGCAAGGGCAGTAGCCTTAGGATGTACAGAGACGAATTTCGTCAATACCAGTGGTTATCCTGATCCGAATCATTATACCAATGCATACAGTCTGTTCCTGATTACGAAGGAAGCATATCACTATCCTGTATTTCAGGTTATTGCAGCAATGCCGGCAGCAGTCATCCCGGCTACTAATATGGCACCAGAGAGAAGTCTGGAGACAACCAATGCCCTGATGAAAGCATCGGAGTATTATAATCCTTATGCAATTGGTGTAAAGACGGGTTCTGCCCAATCCTCCGGATTATGTCTGGTTGGTGCAGCCAAGAAAAATGACACAACTGTCATTACTGTAGTTCTTGGAGCAGGCAATAATCTGATGAGTGATGGAACAAGACTGAAACAGCAGTTCAGTGAGACTAACAAACTGATTGAGATGGGGCTTGCCGGTAAGTAGCCTTGCAAATACTGCGATTAACTGATTAGAAAATGTGATATTTATATAGAACTATTCTCAAATACTCCTCCTCTTACTATACTGGAAGTAACAAGTATACATGAGGAGGGGTATTGTTATGCAACAGATATTTGAAGCAATTAATCAGGTATTTACATTCATTGGTCCTTTATCAGATTTTTTGTGGGATTTTCCTACGAATTTTGCATGGTATCAGAATATACCGATATTGGGAAATTTCTCCCTGGCAGTTATTCTGCTGCTTGGCAGTGGCATTTTCTTTACATTTAAGCTGGGATTCATACAGATAACACAGTTTAAGAAGGGTGTGAAACTGATTGCCCAGCGCAAGCATGCAGCAGTCGGTATCTCTTCCGGTGCAGCATTCTTCCTGAGTACGGCAATGAGAGTAGGCCCCGGTAATATTGTCGGTGTGACCGGTGCAATCGCAGTTGGCGGACCGGGAGCATTGTTCTGGATGTGGGTATCTGCTTTCTTTGGCATGTCCATTGCCTATGTGGAAAGTGTTCTGGCGCAGATTTTCAAGGAAAAGAAAAATGATGAATTTGTAGGTGGTCTGCCTTTTTATGGAAAGAAGTTACTGGGAAATCAGGTATGGGTAGGTGTAGCATTATCCATACTATACATACTATATGCCATGTGTTGTCTGCCGGCACAGGGCTATAACGTAGTATCTTCTATTGGGGAAATAGCAGGAACCATAACCGGTGCTGCGATTCCTGTAGACAGTGCCTTTTCCTATATTGTGGCGGCTGTCGTAGTAGTGGCAACAGCAATTCTGGCTTTTGGCGGTATTAAGAAAGTAACGAAGATGACCAATAAAATGGTGCCGGTTATGGCGGTGGTATATATACTGACTGTATTTGTATTGATATTGCTGAATCTGAATCAGCTGCCCTATTTCTTCAAGGCAGTATTTGGCGGGGCTTTCACAGCCAAGGCGGTGTTTGGAGGTACATTTGGTACAGTATTGGTACAGGGTGTAAAGAGAGGTCTGATGTCTAATGAAGCCGGTCAGGGTACGATTACCATGCCGGCGGCAGCAGCAGAGTGCGACGACCCCTGTGAGCAGGGTATCATTTCTGCGGTAGGTGTATTCCTGGATACCATTGTAATCTGTACATTATCGGGCTTTGTCGTAATCATGGCGCATTGCTGGAGTGGAAATGAGGCAGCACAGTGGGAGGCTCTTGATAAGCTGGGTAAGTTCAACGCATCCGTAGCCAAGCTGACACCTGGTACAGCGATGAACACTGTTATGACAGTGCTGGTATCCTTCTGCTTCTGCCTGTTTGCCTATACCTGTCTGATTGGTATGATTACTTTCTCAGAGATTGCAGCGAACCGAATCAGCCGTTCAATGAAGCTGACTCAGGGAATCCGTATTCTGGGCATCTTCACAGTGACCTTCGGTATTCTGTGCAGTCTTGCAGGGCTGGAGCTTGGTAATCTGTGGGCATTCTCAGATCTGGGAAATATTCTGATCGTATTTGCCAATATCCCAATCCTGTATCGTGGAGCCGGCTATGTAATCAAGGCAACGAAGCACTACAAGGCAGCGGATGGTACGCCTTTTACTTCCGAAACGATAGGAAGCGAAGAGTTGTACTGGGATGAGAAGGAATAATGTGGTATACTATTGCCTATGATACAATTCTCGGAAAGGTAAGGATAAAATATGGCAGAAGCAATAGTAACATTGAAAAAAGGCGAAGGCAGAAGCTTAAAAGCAGGCGGCTTATGGGTATTTGATAATGAAATAGATACGATTATGGGTACGTTTACCAATGGCGATATCGTAATCGTACATGATTTTGACGGATATATGATGGGAAGGGGATTCATCAACCAGAATTCCAAGATACGTGTCCGTATGATGACCAGAAATAAAGAGCAGCAGATTGATGAGGCGTTTCTCAGAAACAGGGTACAGACAGCCTGGGATTATCGTAAAGATACGGTAGATACTTCTTCCTGCCGTGTGATATTCGGGGAAGCGGATTTCCTGCCGGGAATCGTGATTGATAAATATGAGGATGTACTTGTAGTGGAATCTCTGGCACTTGGAATTGATAGATTCAAGGAAACAATCGTCAGACTGTTGAAAGAGTGTATGGCAGAGGACGGTATCCATATTCGTGGCGTGTATGAAAGAAGTGATGCCAAAGAACGTGAGAAAGAAGGTCTGACGAAGGTAAAAGGCTTCATTGGAGAGCCTTTTGACACCAATATCGAGATTGTGGAAAATGGTGTTCATTACATGGTAGACGTGGAGAATGGACAGAAGACAGGTTTCTTCCTCGACCAGAAATATAACAGGTTGGCTATGCAGAGAATCTGCAAAGGAAAGAAGGTACTGGACTGCTTCACACATATGGGAACTTTTGCACTCAATGCAGGAATCGCAGGAGCAAAAGACGTGACAGGACTGGATATATCCGAATATGCAGTAGAACAGGCAGCTAGAAACGCCAAGCTCAATCATCTGGAAGATACTGTGCATTTTCGTTGTGCCAATGTGTTAGATGAACTGCCAAAGCTGGCTGCCGCCGGTGAGCAGTATGATGTAGTAATTCTGGATCCTCCTGCTTTTACAAAGTCAAGGGAAGCAACCAGGAATGCAATCAAGGGCTATCGTGAGATCAACATGAAGGGCATGAAGCTTGTAAAAGACGGAGGATACCTGGCAACCTGTTCCTGCTCGCATTTCATGACACAGGAATTGCTGGCTAAGACCATTAAGGAAGCCGCCAAGGCAACCCATAAGCGGCTGCGCCAGGTGGAGTTCAGAACCCAGAGTCCGGACCATCCGATACTGTGGGCAGCAGATGAGAGCTATTATTTGAAGTTTTTCATTTTTCAGGTAGTTGAGGAAAAATAAGAGATGATATTATTATAGAAGTAATGAACAGAGAGTGATCGACAAAATTCGGTTGCTCTTTTTTATTGTGAATAGGCTCATATATGCTATAATAAAACAAATTAACAGACCAGAATATATGGAGAATAAATAAAATAGGAATTAATTCAATAGATGCAGAGGATATACTGCAGGAATCATTGGTTTTACAACAGGTACGGGATATTTGCTGGAAGTTGTAGAACGGTACACAGAATTGAAACCGGAAAATGAATTAGAAAAATATATTCCCGCATTGGAGCAGGTTAATGGTACGGATTCTCACGATGGGCTGGGTAATGCCTTTGAAAAAGCGTGGGTGGATGAGCAAAATATGAATGTCGTGATGTTGTTTGTGATCATGACAAATTTATCGGAGAAATTTTATATTGGAATATCGGAGAGTATGTATATGAACAGATGTAAAAAGATAGCAATATTGGTATGTGTTTTTATGACAGTGTTAAATATTGTTGCTTGTGGACAAGAAAAAGGAGATGAATCTTCTGTAAATCAGCAAGAAAGCAGTATGCAGACAGTTGAAAGTATAAATGAAGAAGATAAAACTATTGGAGCAGAAGAATCCAATGCGCAAACGGGTGAGAGTATAGACATAGAAATGACAACAGAAGAATTATTAGATTTGTTTATTAACGGCTCAATAAGTGCAAACAGTTCTGAGAATTCGGCATTCTATATTACCGATTTAGATATGGATTCTGGTGAATGGGATTCCTATTCTATTGGTGAAAGAGTCGATCTTGACAATGATGGAGAAAATGAACTGATTATTTGTGGACCTTATGGTGGCAAATACCTTGATGCGCGCAATAACAAGGTCTATGAATTTGCCGCGGGAGAGGGTGATGGTCTTGTGCTTTCCTATATTGTTTATAATGGCTCCACATGGATTATGTACAGCAACAGAATGCATACAGGATATGAAGCATACCATATGGAAAAATTTGAAGGGGCAGATAATTTAGTTGCAGAAATGAATTTTGATGAAGAACTTGTTGATGAAGATAATGTGGAGGGCGAAGAAAAATATACATTGAATGGAACGGAAATATCTTATGAAGAATACTTTGAATTATGCAGCAAGATTTTTGCGACTGAAGTAACTACAACTGAATGACAACTTTAAATTTTGTCTATATGGCAACTAATTTGAAGGAGGATAAAGTGATGATGGGATTTAGCATAGCATGTTTAACCAGACGGCAGATGGTAAGGGAAAACCTTATGTTCATCAGATAAGAGGAACGGATAATCTTATCGGTCCGCCATTTGAGATTCTTTCAGACAAGGCAGTTAAGTATTATGAAAAACTGAAGGATAAGGGCGAGAATGTGTATATAGATTCTCTTACCTATGAGCAGTTTATGATGCTTGGTGATGCGGAATTAAGCAGAAGATTCTCCATGCAGGATGAGGCAGAGCAGAAAGCAAAGATTGACAGGGAGCAGGCAAATGAGCTTGAGTATGTCGATGAGTCACAGAAGTCTGATACTACAGAATGTGCTAACTCTTCTAATGGAAGTGCTGGTACTAAGCCTGTAAGGAATCCTGAGAGGGAAAAGCCTAAGTGGGAGGATACAATCACAAACCGAATGCTGCACTGGTCATATACACCGGAGCAGAAAGAGGAAGTGAAGAAGGCACTTGCGGCAGGAGTTCCGAAGGCAACGATTCTTACTTACTTTTATCCGGAGGTTACTGTGGAGAAGATGAGTTCATATCGAAAGAAGCAGTAATGTTTTTAGATATATTACAGAGTATATGATATAATTTGCTCACATGGTATGCTTCAGCTTATTGGACTACTAACATGTGAGCAGTTACAAAAGACAGAAATTATTTTATATTGGAGGTACAGGATGAATACGGAAAAGACTTTTGCAGATAGATTAAAAGAGTTGCGTAATATACGAAACTATACACAGGAAGAGCTGGGTAAGATAACAAATATATCTGTTCAGAGTATACGACGTTATGAACAAGGTAGACTCAATGAAGAGCCAAGTGCGTATAATCTTTTACAACTAGCAAAGGCACTAGATGTAACACCTGAATACTTATTGATAGGAGATAATAATATGACAAGTTACACGGAGGCAATTAAGAGAGAATTGAAGCAACTTAATGACTATGGACAAATATCTGAAATTAAAGAAACCGAGTTGAATTCCACGATTTTATCACATCTTGAGATGAGTAATGATTTAGTAGATGCTGTAAAGACGGATTGGAATGAAAAAGGCATATTTAAGAGGATAGAGAAAGAGGAAGATAAACAGATTGTGGTAGACAGTTATTGTACAAGACCTTATGTACAGGATGTCATATTACGATATTGCCAGAATAGATCTATATTTAAGACAAAGTTTGCAATAATTGATGGAATGCTTTTAGAATAAAGCAAATTTGAGAGTAAATTAGCACTTTAGCCATATGGTTAAGGTGCTTTTTTTCATACCTTGAAAGGAGATGGTCACAGCAAAAACGCATCGGGGAAAGCCCGATTAACCAGTACAACAGGCATTGCCTGATTATCATAGAGTAACTATCAACAGGACAGAAAGGAATGCATATATTCCGTTCGGAAAGCTAGCCGGATTGGAATATGTGTATTCCTTTCTGGCTTTTTCCGCTTCTGTCACTTCAAAAAAGGAGATTAAACAACATGAGAAAAGAACAGGTTATTTCAACAACAAACAACAATCAGATGGAGGAGAAAGGCATGAAGAGTAGATTCATTCACTTAAAAAAGAGATTCGTTCCGGCAGTATCCGGAGCACTTATGGGAGTAATGCTTATGAGCACTACTTGTTTTGCAGCAGGTACAG